>Ga0157363_1006079_pt1 | contig 11330 bp, 17 predicted proteins | sample AttsexASBM1_FD_111477 | JGI IMG/M metagenome (GOLD analysis project Ga0157363, IMG submission 111477) | Fungus gardens microbial communities from leaf cutter ant in Ribeirão Preto, State of São Paulo, Brazil - Atta sexdens ASBM1 | ecosystem: Host-associated > Fungi > Mycelium > Unclassified ...
ATTATCTGTATTGATCTTAATCATCATTGTCATTATTATTGAACTTCTGAATCACTCCTAAACCTCTGAGAGTGTACCCAAAGTTCAGATATCACAAATAAGTGAGTAGTTCATTTTGTGATAGTTTTGACACAGCAACTTTAGTAGTCCCTTTCTCAGGATTGAAGATTTCATGTTCAATCAGAACAGTACCAGAAGTGACTATAAATAGTGATATTTTTAAATTTGCAGTCTCAACTTGACCATAATTATCTAAAGTTATATCAACAAAATTAAATTCAAACAGAGTAAAGTAAGTGAAGATACCAGAATTTAAGAACCATTTATCATTTACAGCAATAGGTAAGTTAGATAAAACAAATTTGTTTTGACTTAGAGTCATACATATATAATTAATTTCCTTTGAAATTATAAAGTTTTCTATTATAGCTATCATATTGGTATAGGTAATTGCATTGTCATATTTACAGACTGTTTGCATAGATTGGATAAACTAAGTCAAGAAATTTAGTGAGTTATCAATCTGTAAAAAAAGAGAGATATTGCAATTATTTCTATAAAGTCTTATATAAGAAGAATCAAACTTAGTGATCTGAAAAGTAGGGTTCTGGTCACTGAAAATTTAAAGAATAACTGTTCCCTAGTAGTCAGCAAAGACTAACACTAGACCAGGTATTTCTATAAGTGTTAAAACTTAAATCTTGAAGTAAGAGTGAAAGAACAATCTTGGATTAAGTAATTACAAAATAACTTGATGGAGTTTCTAAGTACAATGTATCCTACTTATATATGCTAGATTAATGGTTTATATTACATGAAATTCAGCCTACTCTAAAAACTATATATCTTATATACCATTGATTATAATATTATTGTTTCAGAATCTTCTATATCCTTCTGTGACATGTGATTGTGTGACATGTGACCAATCTGTGACACAAATTTACACCATGTGTCAGTTTGTGACAGTCATATATAATGTTATGTTAACTCTAACCTTAAGTTAAAGAAAATAAAATAAAATAAAATAAAAAAATAAAAAGTGAAAATAAAATAGAGTTTATCATTTACAACTCTGAAATCATCCCCCCTTCAAGGTTTCTCCTCTAGAGAAACTGACTTCTATCTTTTCCAGTTCCTCTCTAGCTTCTTTAAATATTCATTCTCAAATTTACTATTATTTCATCCAAATAGAATTTTTGCTATATACTTCTCTAGTAATTCACTTCTTCTAAACCTCTCCACATTTGAATTCAACTTTACTTTCCACATCTTTTCTAATCCCTCCTGTTACCTAACTTCTACTTTCATTCTCTCTTTAAATTCATCTACTAACTTCTTTGTATTTTCTAAATCTTCCTCCTTTTCTTATATATCATTTTCTGCTGTGAACCCCTTTCAATGTACCAAATACTTTGCTATCTCTCATACTTTTATTTTATTTAAAATTTTCTCAACCTCCTATTTTTCTACTTCATTAACTTCTACTAGTTTCAGTTCTTTTACTTTCTGCCTCTTTATTGATTCTCTACATCTCACTACTCCACTAACATTTACCACTGGATGAATTCTCATAGAGGCCAGCAATTTCAACTTCACTACATTCTTCAATACTATCTTTTCCACTATGTATGGCCCCATATATTTTTCTATCAACTTCTTCACTGGTTTCTCTTTAAACATCAAATTCTTTGTAATCAGTATCACCTTATCTCTTTTTTTCCATTCTTCCACTTCTCTTTGTTTCCTATCTGCTTGTCTTCTTATTTCTTCTTGTACTTTTCTCAATGCTACTCCAGCTTCCTCTTGAACTTTTCTCATCCTTTCTGCAAACTCTGTTGCTTTCTCCACTTTTTCTTTTCTTCTTATATCTGTTCCTATCCTCAACTCTCTCTTATAATTTGCTATAAAAGGCAGCATCTTCATTGCTGAATGAACTTTGTTATTTACTACAAACTCTGCTGTCACTAGCCACTGTAGTCAATCTCAAGTATTGTTCCAACTCTTGGTTCTTTTGTTTTATCTGCCTATTTGTTTGTAGGTGGAACACTATCAACAATTTTATTTCTATTTCTAATATCTTATTTAACTCCATCATCAACTACACCACAAACTATGGTCTTCTATCACTAATCATACTCTTCAGTAGTCCATGTAACTTCTACATATTATTTCTAAATAATCTTGCTAGTCCTTCTGTTAATGTTTCTTCTGTTATTGTCACAAAATGTGCCATTTTTAACAACTGATTGCACACAATCAAAATCACATTCTTTTCTACTACCAGTAGTAACTTTGTGATAAAGTCAACTATTAAGTGTGTTCACATCTTTTCTGATATCTCATTTATCATCAACTTCTCTGCTGGTGCCTTTGTTTTATTTTTCATTCTCTGACATAAATTACATCTGTCAATATCCCTTTTAACATCCTTTGTTACTCCTGGCCACTAGTAATTCCTTGTCACTAACTCTGTCATCTTCTATCTTCCTCTATGTCCCACTACTAGTATGTCATAATGTAACCAGATAACTTTCAACCTCAGCTCCTCATCCTTTAGTACATATACATTTCTCTCCTTCAACACTAAGTCTTCTTCAATATTCTATTCATCACCTTTCAGGTTCTTTACTTCTGCTTTCTTCATTTTCTCTAATACTTTGACCACTTCTTTGTCTTTTCCTCTTGTATTTTTTATTTTTCCACTAATTCTGTTTCTAGTTCTTCTACTACCACTTCCATCATTTCTTATATCCATTCTTCTTTTACTAATCTTTGATTATCATTATCCTTCTCTACTTTAATCTTCCAATCTGGTCTTCTGCTTAATCCATCTGCCTTTTCTATTTTTGTATCTGGAACATGTTTCAAAGTAAAGTTGAATCTTAACAAATATAAAGCCCAGTGAGCTTGTTTTTTTCTTAATATAAACAATTTATTACATGTAGCATGATGGTAGACCATAGTAACTACACAACATAATTACTTAAACAAAGAGAAAAAAGAAAGAAATACTATATATATTACTGTCTTGAAGACAAAATACCATATATATTTATGTAGGATATATGCTCTTATCTCAATAGGGAAGTTACTACCTAAGCATGCAAAAGGCTTATTAGGGAAAAATCTTAGTCTATATTCACTAATAGGAGTGTGATTTGTAATCAGTCTAGTAATATATACACATAATGAATTGGAGAGGCCAAAATATTTCAGTCAAGTGCTGCCTTTAAAATAGATAGGACAAATAAGTTGATTATCATCTTTGTTTAGTTTTAGGAAATGTTTTCCCTTGTAGTCAGATGCTAGGAAATACATTTGCCACTTCTTGAAAATAGAATTACATTCATCTTTTTTACTGACTTCCTATGAATTTTTGCTAGGTAGGATAGGGTTTATCTTGTAATGTTTTAATTCTTTATCAACCAGTAAATAAGGTTGTTACTAAGATAATCCCAGAATGAAATCAAGTTGTTGTTCTTGTTAAAAAACTTCCTCAGATTACTGGATATAACAATAGTGTATAATTGATAAGGATGAATGGATGTATCAAAGATACACTTGGCTACATGAATGACATCTGTAATGATGACAATATTTGTAATGCCTTATATTTGAGATGTTTGTCTAATACCACATCTTGTTATGATCACCATGATTTATATCTTATAATATATAAGTGTTTACCTTATGTTGGACATGTATTAGAGTTCATTTCATCGTTAACTTATTAGACTATGTCTTGCTCCATCCTTATATTATATCAATCAGTGCCTCATGTAGTAGTGAAGGCTTTCTTATTTTCTCTTCATTATTTTCTCAAGGATACATTATTTATTCCTTATGGTTAATAGGTATATATAAGAGTAGATATAATTCTGTATCCTTATACTTTACCAATTAATCATTCCTCTACTCTTATTCAAGTCTTTGCCCTAGTTGCAACCTGAGCCAAGCTTAAGGTCATAACATATCTAATAGCAAAAAGTTCAGCTTCAGTTAACAAAACATTCATAGCATAATGAATAGTTTTGGCAATAATCTCATGTTCTTTTTATATGTGTGAGACCAAAGTAGTAATATTGTTATTGATACTTGCATCAGATATGATAAGAATGGTGTTTTAGTTAATGAAAAAATTCTTGTAGATGTTTTTGAGCCCAGAAAGCTTATCTTTAATTCAACTTTTGCACTTTTATAATATTCTAGATTTTTGTGATTAATCCAAACTTCAAATTTATACTTGGTACCTTCTAGTAAATGTCTTCAATTTTCTAATCTTCTAATCACTGCCAATATTTCCTTGTCATGAGTTTCATAATTCCTTTCTGTCTTATTAAGAGATTTTGAGAGGTATGCTACTGACCTCCATCATCCATTACTATATACTATTGATAATACTCCTCCTGTTGCATAATTTAACACATCTACCTCCATTCTCATTTTATTGTCTAGATCTAGTACCACTATTATTAGTTCTATAGTGAATCTTTTCTTCAATACCTTAAATAATTTTTTTGCCTAATTCTCTATTCCTACTTCTGTTATTTTCTCATCAACTTGTACAATAGTTTCACTATCTTCACAAAATCTTTCACAAACCTCCTATAATAATTTACCAGCCCTAAGAACTTCTATACATCCTTGACCAATTTCAAGACTAGCCAATCCAACACTGCTTTTACTTTTTCTTCTTATATTTGTATTTTTATTTCCTCCAGTCCAATTACTACTCCTAAAAAGTTTACCTCTCTTACTTTCCATTCACATTTCTCTTGTTTCACATATAAAACTTCCTACTTTCCCTGTATTAATCAAGTCTCTTAGCAACTTGTTTATTATGGCCTGGAATGTGGCTGGTGAATTTGTTAATCCAAAAAACATGACTGTTGGCTCAAACAACCCTTCTGGTGTTGTAAAGGCCACTTTCCACTTGTTTTCTTCCTTTATTCTTACATTGTTATATCCCCATCTTAAATCCAGCTTTATGAATACTTTCTTGGTTCTAATATTTTTGATAATATCTGAAATTAGTAGTAATGGATAATTGTTCTTCACCATCTGCTTATTAAGATACCAATAGTCTTGTACCATTCTCTTCTTTCTATCTTTCTTTCCTACAAAAAAAATACCAGTACAGTCTGTGGTGACTTTGATGGTCAAATCTACCTCTTTCTTATCTACTTCTGAATAAATTTCCTCTTTCCTTGGTATGAATCCCTCTTTCTTATCTACTTCTGAATAAATTTCCTCTTTCCTTGGTATGAATCCCTCTTTCAAATCTATTGCATGGTCCCATATTTTTCTCATTAGCATCCTTTCACTTGCTTTTTTCCCAAAAACCTTGATCTACTTGTGGAATCATTCTAGTACCAATCTTTTTGCTTTCTTCTCCAATCTTTCTGTCTCTTCCTTCTCATCTTAAATCTCCCATTCTTCTACTATTTTATTTATATCAATTGTTTTACTCTTACTTTACTTTTTCTTTCCATCTCTTTCTTTTTTCTTCTTTTTTCACTTTTTTCCTTCTTCTTTTTGTTTTTGCCACCCAGTTTTTCCTGCTTTAGTCTCTACTGTTCATCACACTCTTCTGAACATCTTGTCATTATCACTTCTCCCATTTTCCATCATCTCAGAATTGTAATGAGCTAACCATGGCATTCTCAAGATTACACTCCACTTTTGTCCTCCTATCATATTTATCTCTGTTCTCTCTCTGTGTCCCTGATAATAAATATTTATCTTTGCTGTATATTTGATAGGTTCCTCCTTGTTGAAGAAACCATCCACATTCCACATATAAATAGGTCTTTCAATTTTTTTCAGTTTAAACTTTTGCTTTCTTACAAACTCATTACCAACCTCATTGTCCCACTATTCAACAACACTTCTACTGTAATCTCCTTCTGTGTATCTATCCTTTTCAATCCAAAATTTACTGTTACTTCCCTTAATGCTTCTTCTTCTCATATCATCTTTTTTACTTCTACCAATTTTTTCTTTTCTTTATCTTTTCTCAGTATTGTCCTTATATTTTTTTCTAATTTTCTTTCACTTTCTTCTCCTATATTCATCACTCTACTTGTTAATACTTTAAACTTGTTTGGAGATTGTAGTATCACAACCTTCTTTTATGCCTTTATCTTACAATTTTTTGTTATATGTCCCCAACTACCACAACCAAAACACTTTCTTTCCTGCGCTGCCCTTTCTCTATTTGTTACAGTTCAAATCTTAAGGTATTAAGGTAAGAAATTTTATATTAGATCAACATAAGAGAACTTGATGGAGTTCCAAGTACAAAACTATCTATCTTATATATGCTAGACTACTAGTTCATATTACACTTCTATTAGCCTATTCTAAAGGGCTATGTGTTATCCTCAAGGTCAACATATATAGAACATGCTGTATGATATCATCTTGTTCCAAGATCTTCTACAATATTCCATGTGACCTATGTGTGACACTGAGTCATGCTATATAACAATTTGTAATAGTCCTATATAATATCATACTAACATCTAACTCTAAGTCTAAAAAATAAAATAGAAAGGAAAAGAAGATAAAAATCAGAAATAAAAATAAAAAAAGTATTAATTTTGTAGCAACTACTTAAATAAAATGGTCAATGGGTCACTATAAACAAAGAGTTTTATAGAAATTACAAGAAAACTTAACAAAAAGTTTCTAATGCATTTTTATACTATTTATACAATAGATATATGGTCTATGCTAGCAATAAATAACCCTACTCTAAAGTCTATATATCAACCATAAGTATACTATAAGAATAACATGCTATAAACATATATCTTGACATTACTTTTTCTAGCCTATTCTCTAATGTTCTAGACTTCTAATGTAATTGTCATTTAATGTGCCATATGATTGCAGTCACATGCCTCTTCATTTTCCAAAATATAAAATTAAAATTAAATTAAATTAAATTAAAAGTCATAATTAAAATATAAAAGTTTGAGCATACTATAACAATACCCCCTTCAAGGTTTTGTCTCTGTGTTGTGACAACCACTAGTTACAAAGACCAATAGAAACACAAACAATAAATCTCAAAGATGGATATCATTGTAGAGATCATAAAAGAACTCAATAAGAAATCTCTGCTGAATTGCTACCTTATTTATATAAATTACAGGTGGTCCATGCTATTAATAATTAACCCTACCCTAAAGTCCATGTATTGTCCATACTTTTAGCCTCATATCTTTTATAAGAATACTATACCATATACATGTATTCTAACATCATTCTTCTCACTCCTTCTAGCCAAGTCTAGGCTTATGACCTCACATCATGTGATATGTCATGTGACCTCAGTCACATGCCTCTTCATTATCAAAAATCAAAAGAAAAGAAATATTAAATCAAGGAAAATAGATAAAAGAAAAAGAAAAATGTTAGTGTTCAAGTGTACCATAACACTCTGGAGAAACTTGCCTCTCTTTCTCTTTCCGTCTTGCTCAACTTCTTTCTAACTTCTTTAAATATATATCCTCAAATTTCCCATCATCTTACCCAAACAAAATCTTTACTATATACTTTCTCAGTATCTCACTTCTAAACACCTCTGCTTCTGGATTCAATGCTCTCTCCTTTCCCTTTTCTTTTCTTGTCTATACTCTTTTTATTTCTTTCTCTCTAATCTCCTTCTCAAAATTCTCTACTAAGTCTATTATATCTCCTAAATTTTCTAACCTCTCCCAAGTATCTTCTTTCACTGTATATTCCTTCCACCTAAACAAATACTTCAGTTTTCCCCTCACATCTCTCCTATTCAATATTTTCTTAACCTCATACTTCTTTTCTCCATCTATCTCTACAGGAGGTGAAATCTTCTTCTGTCCCTCTATCTGCTTTTGATGTAGCACTATCCTACTCACATTAACCATTAGGTAAATTTTCATCAACACTGGTAATTCTAACTCCATCATATTTTCTGATATAATTTTCTTGATTTTATATGGCCCTATAAACTTCTCCATCTGCCACATCAAATCTTCTGTACTTAGTAATACTTTATCTCCCACTTTATACTCAATCATCTCCTTCCTATTCCTATCCACATATTTTTTTATTTCCATCTGTGATTTTGTCAACATTGCTTTCACCTCCTTATACATTTCTTTCATTTTCTTCACAAATTTCTCTGCTCTCACATTTTTCTTATCTCAAAGCCCATTCTCAACTCCTATCTTTAAATAGTGATAACTTCATTACTGTATATACTTTATTGATGAAGATAAACTCTGCAGTTGCCAATCATTCCAACCAATTATTTTGCCTATCATCAATGTACATTCTTAAGTACTGCTCCAGCTCCTAATTTGTCCTCTCTGTTTGTCTGTCTGTCTGTAAATGAAAGGCCATCAATAGCTTTGTTTCTATCCCTAACATCTCATTCAACTCCTTCATCAATCCTGTTACAAACTATGGCCCTCTATCCAAAATCACACTCTCTGGAAATTCATGCAACTTCCACACATTATCTTTAAACAATCTTGTTGAACCTTCCAGCATTATTTCTTCTGTCATCACTATAAAATGCAACATTTTCAAAAACCTATCACATACTACCAAAATTGAATCATAACCTCTTGATACTGGTAACTTTGTAATCAAGTCCACTAATATATGTTGCTGTAGCTTCTCTAGCTCTGTGTTCGGTCTTAATTTTCCTACTGGTATCTCTACTCTATTCTTGATTTTCTAATACTGATCACATCCTTCCACATATCGCTTCACCTCCTTAATAACCCCTGGTCACAAATAATTTCTAGTGACTAATTCTACTGTCTTCCACTATCTTTCATGTTCTGCTATCAGTATATCATGATATAGCTGAATAATCTCCAACCTCAAACTCTCATCCTTCAAAACATATACCTTTCTCTCTTTCAACACTAACTCATCTCTAATCTGCCACTCATCATTTTTCAATACTTTAACCCCAGCCTTTTTCATCTGCTCCACCACTTTTACATCTTTAGCTTCTAGTTTTTTAATTTTCTCTATGATTTCTTCTTTAGCTCCTTCAATCAACAACTGCTTCTTTTCCATCACTCTAATCTCTAACCACTCCTTTTTCAACATCACCTGATTTTTATTATCTCTCTCTACTCTCTTTGTCCAATTTGCTTTCCTACTCAAACTATCCACTCATCCCATACCCTTGCCAGCTATATGCTTCAAAGCAAAATCAAATCTTGACAAGTATAATGCTTATCTAGCCTGTCTTCAATTTAAATTCTGAGCCTTCATAAAGTACTCCAGACTTTTATGATCTATCCAAATTTTGAACTGATCTTTGGCTTCTTCTAAAAATGTCTCCATGCTTTTAGACATCTAATAATTGCCAACATATCTTTATTGTGAATTTTGTAATTTCTTTCAGCTTCATTCAATGATTTCAAAATATAGACTACTAGCCTTCATTTCTCATATTTATACTTTATTGACAATACTTCTTCTATAACAAAATCTGATACTTCCACTTCCACTCTTATCTTCTTATCTAAGTCTGGTGTAACCAAGACTGGTTCCATCATAAACCTTTCTTTCAATTCTTCAAATGCTCTCTGCTGTCTTTCTCTTTAATTCCACTTTATATCTTTTCTCGTCATCTCATGAAGAGGTTTTGCTACTCTTATGAAATCCTTAACAAACTATCTACAATAGTTTGCCAACACCAAAAACTTCTGCATATTCCTCACACTCCTTGGTATAGGCCACTTTACTACTCCCTGAACCTTCTCTTTCTCCATCTTTACTCCATCTAGTTCTATCACAACTCCCAAAAATTCAACTTCTCTAATCTTCTATACATATTTTTCAGGTTTTACAAATAAATCATTTTCTGCCATCCTTCTTCATACATCTTCCACAATTTTATCATGCTATTTGGTCTCTGTTGCTACCATCACATCATTAATAAATGCTACTACATTTCCTATCTCTATCATATCTCTCAGTAAATCATTCATCATAGTCTGGAAAGTTGCCAGTAAGTTTGTTAATTCAAAGAACATTACTGTTGGCTCAAAGGCACCCTATGGCATTAAGAATGCTGCCTTCCACTCATCCTCTTCTTTTATCCTCATATTGTTATACCTTACTTAAGATTTATTTTTGTAAACCTCTTCTTCTTTCCAATATTATCTATTAAGTCTAAAATCAGTAGCAATAGGTAATTGTTTTTAATTGTCCAACTGTTCAACTATTGATAGTTCTGTACTGTTATGAACTTAAGATCTTTAGAGTGGGTCAAAAGAAAAAACCTTATATAGGATTTACATAAGAGAACTCAATAAAGAACTCAGTACAGAACTGTCTACCTTATATACACTAGGCTACTGGTCCATGCTACAGTACCATTAACTTATCCTAAAAGCCATATGTTATCCATAAAATCAACATGTGTCAAACACATTGTAATAATATTATTCCTTTCTAAACCTTCTACTATATTCTATCATAATTCATAATTGTATGATGGTGTGACAGTGATATGTGACATTACACTAACCCTAACCCTAGATCCTAAAAATAGAAAAGGAAAATAAAATAAAATAAAACGAAGTCCACTATTCATGATTCTAACATATGCCATCCTCTTCTTTCCATCTTTCTTCAGCACAAAGAACACTAGTGATTTTTGTACTGATTTTGATGGTCAAATATACCTCTTCCTCAACTGATCCTTTACAAACTCTTGAACTTTCTCCCTCTCTATTCTTAACAATGGACATATCTTCTTCTTTTTTGGAACAAGGTCTTTCCTGAGATCTATGGCATGATTCCATGTCTTCCTTATCAGCATTCTCTCTGACTTCTTTTTCTCAAATAACTTGTGGAACTTTCTAGGAACTATTTCTTCTACCATCTCTAAATTCTTTCTTCTTCTCTCTCTGCACTTTCTCTTTTTGTTGTTCTTTCTCCTTCTGCTTCTGCCATTCTGGCTTTGTCTACTTTGTCTTACATTTTTTTCCCATATTCATCTGAATACTTTGTCATTTTCATCTCCCTTATCTTCCAATCAATTTCTGGATTGTGATGTACCAGTCATGGCATTCCTAATATCACACTCCATTTTTGTCCTTCTATTACTTAAAGATACTATCCATATTGCTCACATATATCAACCTATCTAACTTCTTCTTCCTAAATTTATTTTTCTTTACAAACTCTGTGTAACGACCTTAAGCTTGAGCTCAGGTTGCAACTATGGCAAAGACTTGAGAAAGGATAAGGGAAGGTAGAATTGGTAAAGCGTAAGGATACAGGAATGTATCTACGCTATATATACA
>Ga0157363_1006080_pt1 | contig 11328 bp, 8 predicted proteins | sample AttsexASBM1_FD_111477 | JGI IMG/M metagenome (GOLD analysis project Ga0157363, IMG submission 111477) | Fungus gardens microbial communities from leaf cutter ant in Ribeirão Preto, State of São Paulo, Brazil - Atta sexdens ASBM1 | ecosystem: Host-associated > Fungi > Mycelium > Unclassified ...
GACGCGACGCGACGCGACGCGACGCGACGCGACGCGACACGACACCACGCAACGCAACGCAGCGAGAACGCAATTGCGCATGCAACATGCCACGAATGAGGGAGTGGAGGAGAATTAAAAAATTGACGGGCGAATCGCTTATTTATTTAATTTTTTTTTTTCCACGTTAAATGTCACCTCATGAAAAATTAAAACTTTTTGTCGCTCCGCGCTTGCAAAATCGAGTAATAATTTACGTTTGCTCGCGCTCTTTTCGCATGACGAATTTATCGGCGCCGGTGACGTTAACAACGTACACATACCGATGCTTGAAAAGAATCATGTCCGGCAAATCGAATGCAGTCATCGCCGTTGTACGAAACGTTATTCGATAAATGTTAAGGGGATTCTAAAGTGAAGCCTGAATTTCGACGAGTTGTCGTTGTTTTACTAACAATATGTGACAACACATATCTTTACATATTACTGCATCAACATGCACACATACATATACATAAATTTCTTTAAATTTTTGTAGAACGTTATAGCGTTTTAATTAAACGTCTAAATTTTATTCTAACAACTCTACGTTGTTTATGTTCGTGTAAACTATTAGTCTGTGGATTACAACGTCGAATACAAATTGCAAAGCTTTACATTAAGCAAATGTTGTTTCGATAGTGACAGCTCTGATGCCATATTGGACTAACAATAAGAAACGGTAAAAAACACTGAGAGAAAAGATTTTGTTAATTTTGTAAGCCACCAGTATCTTTAACCGATAAATATATGACAACAAATTTTGTTGTCATATATTTAGATAAAGATATTGATATCAATCAATTATTAGTAACAGAAGCAAATTATATAGAATCTAACCTATCTTTTGGATAGACTTTAGGCTCCTTTACATAGAATTCGTAGATGATCGTGGGGTCTTAAGTCGTAGGAAATCAATGAAGCACAGTCAAATGTAGGGGGAATACTTGATTAGAGTTGATCAATTTTTTACAATTTGGGATCCTGCAATCGTTTACGACTTTTATATATATGAGCCTCTTATTTGTTAGCGATACTATTTATTATTTGTTACATTGACGAATTAATTTGCAATCGTAACAAATCGATCGGTTTTTTTAACAAATATCCCATTTTCTTTCCCTTGAATTGTTCTTATAACAAGATCATTTCTCTCAATGAAAATTTCAATGCAAATAATTTTTTTGTTCTCGACATAAACTCCATCTCATAGACGTATATTAATGCATATACTTTAATCCTGGAATAGGATTTATTAATGCATATACTTTAATCCTGAAATAGGATTTTCGAATCTGTAAAAGAGAAAAAAGGTAATTGTTATACAAAGATCGGTAATACAGACGATTTTAGGATTTTTTTAGATTTTGCGCGGAAATGTTTCTCCTTATTTATCCATCTATAACATGTTATTTTTCATGAAGAAAAGCGAGAAACACAACGCGCGCACTCGCACAAGTGTATTATCATTTTCCATTTTATTTGATCTGTTTGCTAACTTTTATTACACATACATTTTAACGCGTAAAATTTTATAGCATTTCAATTGATCGAATCGTGTTTATTTACTCAAGTAATACGCGCCGCGCGCATTTCCTCCAAATGAATTGCCACAATTTTCGCGAGGACCCCCGCCAAGCGGCTGGATTAAGTAATCCCCGATGGTTTATATGGGGGCGCAATTCTCACGTGCCCCTCGCCCAGTCAACCAACCGAGACCAGTGAGCTTTTGCCGCGCGATATTAATACCCATACGTGGGCACTATAAACCTGTTTACCACGCAACACGCGGTGAGAATTCTCGCACGAGGTCACGGTCGACTAATGGCACCTGAATCTGTTGCCGACCGTAATACATAAATCAAACTAATGTTCGCGTAAACGCAGCGGTCAATAACTTCAAATATATATTACGCACACAAAGCAGACAAATCGTTCTTTTCCCGATATAATGCTTGTAAAGCACGCATATAAACTTGAAGGTACTTGTAAGTTACACCGTTGAATTCGCACCTTCCTTAACAGATGTGTCCAAAGCTACTTTGATATTAAAAATTAATATCAAAATAGTTTAATGTATTAAGAAAAACATGTACAGGAATACCTTTTTTTTACCATAGACGTCTTGGGAAAATTACATAGATGATCGAATTATACTGTGTTATAAGATTTTTTGTTTTCTCAATACTTGAATGGTTTTATGTGTTTTTAACTGCGGATGAAAAGAGATATAAGGTTTTATCCGATTTTAAAAAGTTAAAGACTTTATTTTTGAAAAAAGTACAAATTTGAACAATTTACAATTTTTTCTTACAGAGTAAATTATAATAAGAATTATTATTCAGATATTGAGAAACAAAAGTCTTGTAAATTATTGTAATTTTTACATTAAATATTGCCAAACAAAAAATTTTAATTTGATTACTTTAATATCATTTAAAATTGTATATAAACAATAAAAGAGACTGCATATATCATCGCATTTATTTTTATATATTAAAAAAGTATTTAAATTTCTCTTAACAGAGTTTCTAAAAATTGAAGAGTGATGAAATTTTATGAAAACATCCTTTCTCGGTGAAAAGTCCTGCACGAAACACTCATTACTTGTTAATTGAGAAACAAAAAGATTATTGCACTGTATATAATTAATTCAATTATATTGTTCAACAATAATTATAGAGATGAAAAGAGTCAGCAAAGGAAAAAGAGAGAGAGAGAGAGAGAGAGAGAGAGAGAGTGTGTGTGTGTGTGTGTGTGTGTGTGTGAAGTGAAGTCGTAAAAGCTTGTCATGCTCATCGCTAATTACATGAACGAAGATTACAAGCAAACGCCTGCCGTTTTTATGCTCGCCCTATTCCTTATCTCGTCCGCCGACGGGAATGCTTGCTTCTTGCCCGACGGTAATGGCGCCAATAACATGCTTTCTAATTCCGACATGGGGAATTCCAAAGCATCGGGTCCGGGAGATTCTCGCGTTAGCCGGGATAAAACAGCCAGCTCAATATCAGAAAGGAAAGGCGTTCGCGGATACAAATGTTATTACGCGAAAACACTTCCCCGATCTCCCCCGATACGATGGCTGCCCTTCCGTTCGCCTCACGCCTCTCGGCCTCCTTCCTACTTGGGATCGTTTTTCTTGTGGGTGCGATGTTTCCAGGCGGAAAATAAGATAATGGCCCGGCGCTAGGCGCGAAAAGCCCGCGAGCGGAGAAAATGGCCCGGCGGGAAATAGCAAAGATCGTGGGAGCGACGACACCTGCCCCGTGCGCACGACGGAGGGCGCTCCATAGGAGAGGGAAAAAAAAATAAAGGGACGGACGCATTTCTTCGGGCGGGACCCGAAGGAGGAAAGAGAGGGCAGCGGTAGAAATGTCGCGTTATCGCCGTAATCGAGTCACCGTGACAAACGCGTGAGAATAAATCAGACGGCAAGGCGCGACTGGCAACGTGGACAGAGTAAAATTGTGCTGATCCAGAAATTGTACAGATCCATGTAACTAACACGAATCAATCGGCTTGATTGCCATGTCGATCCAAATTTTCTGAATCGCTCTTGATGAGTACTATTTTTATAATGTACTTTTTTATCATGTATGTAATAATGATATGAATGTAATAATAATAATAATAATAATAATAATAATAATAATAATAATAATAATAATAATAATGATGATGATGATGATGATGGAATCGATATAGCATGAGTGATTATTTAAAAACTTTTTGCGTCGATTTCTATCATTCTAATAACTTTATTAGTTCAGTTTAGTTCTATTTAGTTTAATTTGACGTAACATGTTGAAGATTACCATAGGTAAATAAAAAGATTGAACTATTGTGATGACTGTGATCTTTGTAATGTAACTTTATTTATTATTTTCAATCTACACATTGTAAAAAGTAACGTTCAATAGACACTATGAGTTTTAAATCCAAATTCATAGTATTTTGTTTATTGAAAAAGTTTAAAATTAAAACATCTTTAAGTGTTTAAAACATAGGAACAAGAATAAAACATTTTAATATCTTATTATAATTTTAAAATTAAATATTTCTATTTACAATTTATTTAATGTACAATATTTATTGGCATTAAGAACTTACAGGACTCATTAACCCTTATTTATTTCGTTTGATTTTCAATCATGAGTGTATAAATCTCTCTCTCTCTCTTCTTAATAATCTTATAATATTAATAATCTTTATAATCTTTACGTATTGAGATTAATAAATCTAACTACAAGAGACGTGAAAAATGAGAAAAATGGAATTATTGGCACGTCAATGGTGAAGCACTAGCAAGGCTGCTATCACAATGCCTCCCAACAGTAAAGATAATAGTTAAACATTTAACAGCTCACGAAATCAGGGTTGTACTTCATCGCTCAACATCATTTCGTATTGAAAATTTTATTCAACTTTCATATAATATGATATAGTTCTCTTTATATTATTATTACCTCTATTAAAGTGCAACATTATCCTTTCTGAAGTAATATTTTTCGCAATAAGTTCTTTGCAGTATATTAAAATGCTTATTAGCATCATTATTAAATTGACGATCAATGTAATTTGTGATGTTGTTATTTCCAGCTTCAGTTTACGATTTCGTTTCAAGTTCGAATCGGCGTGTAATTTATAGAACTGAAAAATGCATTCGGAGAAAGAACTCTCCAATTCAAAGAAATGTTTCTTTGCTTATACGATTAAAGAAACAAATATCTTGATTTAAACGTCATTTCTTCTATTTAAACATTATTTTTTTAAATCAAATAATTTATTTGATTTCAAAAAATGATGTTTAAATTAAAGAAATTTTTTGTATTTGTAAATTTACATATGAATAATAACACTAATGACAATAATAATAATGTTAAACATCAAGATCCACTCCAACTAAAAATAGAATTATTTCTCTTATTTCAAAATTTTTTCTACTTTTATTGGAAATATATTCAAAAAGGAGATAAAAAAAGAAGAAGAAATAAAAATACGAAAAATGATATGATTAAATATATTTGATAAGCATTAATAAATATTCTAGTTAAGAATACCGCAAAAATTCTCCAATTGTTAGAAATTAAGTAGCAATTGAGAAGTCGACAGCAAGATCATCAAGCACAGTAATACTCGGAATGCAAAGATATTGACAGTAATTAAATATAAATTGTCGTGTTATATAATATATACGTATATATTACAGTATAGTCAACAAAATATGGTGCACGTCGTTTGAAACATTCGTTACGTTCTCCTGTAACAGACTGTCGAAAGCTTCGTATCGAGAAGGTAACACGTTCTTCGATCCTCGCAGACCGCGGAGAGAACGAACTCTGTCGCAGCGCCGTCTAACGAGTATTATAATTACTGTCGCGTAACTCAATATTGCACCCTCGATATGCTAAACTCCCGCGGAATATAGTGTTAATAGGCGTGGAATGGCGCGGGACAACACCCCGCTTCTATTAATTGCACTTCACCCTAAATGCAAATTGTTCGAAATTGAGCGAGGGCTCCCCGAATATTTGGAAACTCCATTACGGGCTAGTGTTCGTCGTTCGTCCTTTCGTTCCTCGCGTACATTGCACACACGCGCGCGCGTGCGTACGCACACCACCTTGTTGCGGCCTGACGAAGGCAACGCCGAAGGGCGGTTTCAATCAGCGAGAGTACACTATCAGGAAAAATCTATCTAAGGTTATAGACGAAATTAGATATAGCGAATAATGTGGATCTATCTAAGATTGAAAGTCATGAGTCTTCTTATGTATTGTCTTGAGAAACATTTTAACTTCTTAACGTTAATTATTACCTAATAAATAAAATTTGCATCTTTCATTGATAAAAAATAATGTAATGTAATAATCAAGCATATACGAAAATGTTATATAAAATAGAAATGTATGAACTACTATATAAAATATATCTTATTTAATTTGATTTAATTCGATTTGATTTTAATTGATTCGAATTTGAGCCCCTATACTATACGATCCGAATCCGAATTTTTCGAAAATTTTGACTCTAAAAGGGTTTGAATAATCATATATACTAACAATATATATAATTTTATAAAATCATATTTTCTAATATATACATTATACAAACAATATTAATTTTCTTTTAAATCTCTTTTATTATCTATGTATTAAAATTCAATCTAATAATAATTACATTGTTAATCTAAAATTATGTCTCTTCAGAAGAAATAGAATAAAAATTTCAGAAGAGGGAGAGATTTTATGCTTACAGAAGATATTAAAAGTTCAGGTTTTTACACGCACAGAAGATATAAAAAGTTAAAATCATTTAATTTACTAGTACGGAGCTTAATTTATGCGAAGAAATGTCGGTTTGATTAGTGAAATTTAAAGCAAGTATTCGATGATGGCAAAATCAAATAGAGTTTCGGTGTTCCAACTCTCTATCGTTTGACAAAAAACTTAAAACGTTCAGAGCAAATAAAGTCGAAGCTTAGTCGTCAGTACGGAAGACGGAGTTCCCGTAGATGTCTTCGGGAGATTAGCTGTCCAAGGTTCTGAGGTCTGTGGCTCAATTAAGCACTCCGTTTAGCGCTTGACTAAAAAGGGTTGGGAGACTCTCGCCCTGCCCCCTCGAGCATCAATCATGTCGGAGCAACCCTTTTCCCGAGGGCGGTTTTGCTCCTCTATTGAGACGAAGTGTTGTGCTCAAACACAAAAACACTTCATTTGGCAGATTAGCTGTTAAACACTAAGGGTGCACGCGCCGTAGCTATCACTGACAAGCACGAAAAGTGTCTGGAGAGAAAAGTGTGTTGGTCCCCGTACCATTTGTTCGCGTAAATTGCTAAAACGATTAGAACAAGGATCTAATCGAGAATATTTGTCAAGAAGATGACGTATTATCTGTTTGCTAATTTTGTTCTTATATTCGACTAAATGTAACGCAACAATGTTATAAGTTTACACTCAACAATATAACATGTACATCATGTTCATATTATATTTGTATTGTTAAATGTAAAATTACAACAGAATGTTACTTTTAATTAATATTGACTGGCATCGTCTATAATATCGTTGTATAATATCTTTCTGCTTGACCTATAAGTTAAACGAGATCAGTCTTCCTTTTATCTAATTATTCTTAAATTTAAAATGTAAGAATGATTAGGGTAACTCTGGTATGTACGCCGCACCTATCCAAAACATAATTTATTAAGTATTATTTACTGTTTAAAGTAAACGAACTGCATCAAAAACTTTGTAATGTCTAGTTATGAAAAAAATATTATAAATCCGAAATATTTATATTTCATATTAAAAAATGAATTTTTTTAAACCCATTCATGCATTTTTGCCATATATCCCATAGGGATAGAATATATGGCTATTCATAGAAGGAGGAGGGTGGAATATGTACGGCTCATGAAAAATTTACAAATAATGCATAAAATAAGACGTAAAATGACACAACTTATAAAATGCGCTTATAAAGTTTTATTAAGGAATGAGAATGATAAATATGTATATGAAGTATTAAATAATAATTACAATCTTCCCACATGTATTACAAGTGTTATGACATGAGGTACATATTCATATTTGTAATGTGTTTATTGCATTTAGTGCACTGAATTTAATCTGCGCACTTTGTATGCTTTGGGCATAAATCCCGCCTAATAAAAATATTTAAAAATACCACATATCCCAAACAGGGGAATAATGGGATATAGAAAACAACAAACTAAACAAAGAATACAAGAGTAAAGTACTTGTATTTTGTTATACAACATGCTTTACTATTCCTCTACACTCATGTATCACGAAATAACCACTAAGTCTTTTGCACGTCCTACAATAATTATTTTATGTAGATTATAATTTATGATGGTGCTACTTACACAGTGACAAATCGATTCAACTCACAATAATTTCATTAATATTAACAGTAAGAAACTGAAATCATAACACTATACTAATATAATATAAAGATATGTAACAGAGTTGCGAGAAAATTATCCTCACTCCTTTTATTTTTTTTTGCGGTGTAAATCCCAGCGCGGCATATTTGCCGAAGTTATCCTATAGATAAAACGATAGAAAGAATTAATGTATAGTTTAATTTTTTTTAATATAAATATATATGTTTATACTGAGTTGTTAAAAAAGTTCTGAATTACCCTTCAAAAAACAGTTTTTATATACAAATTTATTCAGAAATAATTAATAATCGTGTTTAAGAGAGTAAGTCAAATTTTTTTGGCAATCTAGTAGAGAAATCGTAAAGAAAACGTAAAATTTTACTTTACAAATTACAAATTACAACAAATTTAAAACACACTTAACAAATTCGACATATATTTCTTCGAGATTAATGACGGAAGAAAAGAAAAGTTGCAATATTCTATTAACAATTCAAGATAAATATGACAGCGAACGATCTGAGAACAATACGTTCTTTAGATTTTACGGATGTAAAATCGCAGTAATGGAAGACTTCGCTAATTGAGGATTAACGACGGAGAAATAGCAAAAGGATTTCCCACGGAGGGGCTTCCTCGAATACTTGTGGCCTCTTTCTGCGGCGGAGAAGTAGGATTCGAAATAGGACACACGGTACATGCCTGCGGTACGTGCCTGCTCGTTTTAATATCGCGTATAACATTATGAAGCCGTTGTCGGCGTTTTATCGGTTCTGAGGCCAGCAATTAACAATTAGCTGGCGGTCCTTGTAATCGAATTACGGCAGCCATTGTCGCGGGCCCAGGTACAAACGTATTCAGTTCCACCGGGATACCTTCAGAGCCGGTGCGGTGCGGCGGCACTCTCCTCCCGCTTCGTCCCGGGCGGCAGTATACCCACGGGGACCTTATTGGCTCGTCTCTCTTTTTTTCCACGGTTCTCTAAGATCGGATTTCTCGCCGCTGCATGCGCATAGATGCAGAATGTAGCGGTGGTGGGATCCCTTACAAAGGCAGCTCGGGCGAGCTTCTACACAAGCAGGGATGAATGTCACCCCGTGAAAATATATCCGTTTCAACAGTTTGAGATTTCGAGTTGTGGAGGAGATCGCACAGGTATCTCCGTCTTTCGATACCACGTGTGCACGACACGTAGCAATATAGCGGCCGGTAGGATTAGTAACGTTAAACTGCCGTGTTCGCGCGGAGATATAGCGATAAAGACGAAACGAATTGTCCGACGGATAAACGTGTCCACTTTGAATCGTTCCTCAACATCGTTTATCGTTGCCATCGATAGGGATTAATAATACTTTTAATAATATTGCTTTTACTGTTAATTTGACAGAAAGAGTGAAATGGAAAAGGGAAATTTATAACTTTACTAGGAGAACTATCAAGAGACATACATGAAGGATAAATCAGAAATAACTTCAAAAAAATTGCACGGAAAGGAAGATATTTTCAGAAGATATTTTGTTAGTAATTTTGTTAAAAATGTGTTATACCTACCTATTTTTTAACAAAATGAAGAAATTACAGATCTTTCTATAGCGTATTAGAAAATAATACAGAAAATTTGACAACTAGAACTAGAATTGTTATAACAAGAGTTAAGACAAATCGCTGCCATTAGATACAATTAGATTAACGTATACAATTAAGGCCCGGTTTTTCATTTTTTTATTAACTTGTGATTAGGTTTGTGTCTGAGACTGATGTCTAAGACTGAGATTAACCTGATGTCTAAGATGGGCTTCATCTATGATGATGTCATGGATGAAGTTAATCGAGTGAAACATCAGATTAAGCTTAATCACAAGTTAATCAGATAATGAATAATTAGGCCTAATATTGATGTACGTATATATATCATTGGTTATTCTACAATCGATCAAAAATTGTTATCTCATTCTATTAATGCTTATTATAGGAATTCTATTTAGAATCTAAATTAAAAATTATAATACTTCAATAAGAAGTAAACACACAATTTTTAAACAATAATTGAGATAAATGAGAAAATTTTCATTTAAACTGTAAAATTGTATCATTAAATAGGTATGTGAATATTGACCCTATTGAACCGTTTTATATGTATATAAATTCATGTTTATATGGAGATTATAAAGAAGAATATAATGTTAAAAAAAGATCAAAATGTTTTTCGACCAAAATGAAAAAGTTTGGAGATGTACAGATTGTATATCATATTAATGAGTTACTATAAGCAGAATCGAATAGTATGTTGCTTATCTCGGAAACATTGAGAACATGGAAGAAATCGTTACATATATAATATGTCAATAATAATAGATCTAAAAGTCATTAAGTAAGATATCAAAATTTCTGGATTTAAGCAACAGAAACTGTATTGAATACTTAAATATAACTTGATAAATGTATTCGTTCCAAAACTGGAATTCAAAACCAAGCGATTATTTTGTGTCAGACTCATCACTCGTCGTTCCAAAATCTTCTCTATTGTAACGATATTTAATAGAGTCTTATTAATTCCTAAGATGTCTTGACATCTTACTTAACAACTTTCAATAAATATGTGATAGCATTAGATTTATTAACTTCTATATCAAGATTTCTTTTATGCTTTCGATGTTTCTCCAAAATAAGCATTACACTATCTGACTCCGCTTAAGTAGCTCTTATTATGAGATATATATATATATATATATATATATATATATATATATATATATATATACTTATAACTTATATACTTAGAACTTCTTCAACATTCTCTTTTCCAATTCCAGTTTTTTGCAGAGATTATACACTTGATACATTCTTAAACATCACTTGATCAGTCAACATAATTAGTTGTAATTAAGATTGATTATGATCAATAAAAATATTTGTAAAAAGATTTATTATTTATTATCTTTTAATATCATTTTTTAAATAAAAATTCTCGTCTGTCACGTGAATAATTTATATTACGTTCATCAGAAAACGACGAGAAAAATTTAATACGAATTGTTCGACCATATCATGATTCTTCGAAAGGTGCAAGGTTGTATCTCGGGGTATGTTCAGCATCGGAGCATTCGATCCCGTTAAAAGTTCTCTCTCAAACGACCCTGACGTAGAGAGATCGTGCCAATTATCAATTTCCAAATCCCGTTTGATTAAAGCCATTCGACTACGAAAGAGCCCCTGCTTTATCGAGGCATCTCGCGGCCCTTTAACGAGTAACCGATGTCAAACGCAGCCGGAGAAGAGACCGACAAACACACGTAAACACATACACACACACACACACACACACACACACACACACACACACACACACACACCCACACACACACACACACACACACACACACCCACACACACACACA
>Ga0157363_1006081_pt1 | contig 11327 bp, 2 predicted proteins | sample AttsexASBM1_FD_111477 | JGI IMG/M metagenome (GOLD analysis project Ga0157363, IMG submission 111477) | Fungus gardens microbial communities from leaf cutter ant in Ribeirão Preto, State of São Paulo, Brazil - Atta sexdens ASBM1 | ecosystem: Host-associated > Fungi > Mycelium > Unclassified ...
AGAGAGAGAGAGAGAGAGAGAGAGACGGAGCGATACAAGGAATGCCGAAACAGCTGATCGATTACTTGGCCTCTTAAAAAGCAGATGCGCTTAAATTTAATATGGTGCTGATACTGTTATTCAGTCTGTATCCAAATGCCACAGATATCGACAGCCGCATGCGGTTACACGGAATTCGCCATAAAAACTATATCTTTGATGTTGAGAATAAGATATCCTTTAATATAATAATTGTTTTTTTCTTCAACGACGTTCCTCAATTCTTAAATTCCAAGTTAAACCTAACTGCAAATTAATTTAAAAATTTTTTAATATTATTCATTTAATGTGAAATATTTTTGGAAGAATATAGATATGTATCGTGAATGAATAAATCGTGGAGATCCTCTCTTTGAGATTAAGTATTCAGCTATTATGTCACAGGTTAACTAACCCAGTTGAAAGATTTCATAGCTCACTGCCTTTTACATATAATTATGGCAAATGAGTCCTCGGAATGCTTAGACAATGAGAATGGGTGGCACTCGTTAAAGTGGCAGCTGTTGTAAGGGAGACTGACACGTGTGGAAATTACAATATTGCGCAGGCAAATCAAACGACTTTATATTATTAGTTATACGCTCGTTCCATTGACACCAAAATGTTTTACTCTTTTTACTCTTACCTTATTAATAACCGGATCCCATTGAGTGCAATGCGCGCATATTTAATCCCTTAATTTTTCAAAATATCAAAGTGATGCAGGATATTGCTTGAATTTCCATTTAAGAATTAAAATTAATTTTAGCTTCAAGAAATGCATTCTGGAAAGAGAATTATCTCTATAATTTATTAACATTTTTAATATAATAAAATATTTTGTAAAAGAGCAGTTTTTAACTTTTTTTTTGTCTACTGTAAAGATATATATAATAAAAAATAGAATTGAAAAATAGAATTAACTGCCACATTTACATTTTATTACACAATTTAATAAGAAAATCATGCTAATTAATAATTATAGGATAGAATTGATATAACGTATTAATTTTTTATACAAATTGTATTATAATATTTTTATTATTAGAAAGCCCTTGCAAAATTAATGAATTTGAGCTCCAAGCCTCTTTATCCTTTTTTGGTAGATGGATCTGTGTATTTGCAGCACACACACACTATACACACTATACACTGATACATTAACATACGATACCACCAACGCACTATATGCTAATTGGACAGATAATAGATGACCGCCGTATTAGGCGACGAAGTCGCGGGATGCTGCTTATGAAATCATCATGCACAAACAACTGATACTTATTTGGTTTCCGAATTATTGCAAAACGTTCTGTTCCTTTAAGGTTTTCTTATAAACTAATGACGAATTGTGAACGTTGATCGCGTTATGGAAATTTCTAATTACTCATGTACGTGTAATTAAAAATTTCCATAATGCCACAGACAGCCGCGTGTCTGTGTAATATGTATTTATTAAGCACTTTACAATTATATGTAGAGCTCTTATTTAATAATCAACTACTGACTAAGATAAATATAAATACTAAGAACGTCATATTACAAGCGTAAAATATTAAATATAGAGAATTAAATACAACTGGATTAAATACAATTAAAGGTAATAATTTAATTTCTGATTTACAATAAATTAAGAAAATTACTACTTCTAATTTTATTACAGTTGCTAAAAATATATTATTGCATAATTTATTATGAGTGACGCCATTTATTGCAGTAATGTAATATCATCGTTTTAATAATCGCATAAACAACTGGAGGATTAGCGTCGTGTCTATTTTGAAACAGACTTTTTAAAACACAACAAATTAAAATGATATCAAGGCCAATTTTCGATCATATGGACATCTAATGACAATGCGTATATTTAACGCCTCATTACAATAAGGTTTGTCTAGTGTCAGTTCTTGGCATTAAAAACTTTATTTCCAAAGATAATCTATTATTTGCAATATTTTGAACAATTTTCCTACGTGAAAATATTTCAAAGGTAAATATTTCAAATCTTTATAGTTTCGTATTTGATTTTTATGCATATAAGTGATTGGTTGTTGTACACCTAAATCATGGGCACGTAATATCAGCATTGTGATAATAATCGTGTTAATATTAAAAGAGTTGCGTCGCATGCGGATGAAGGCTAACTCGATTAGCACGCTTGATTAAACTGCTGCGAATAGCGAATAATAAATTGAGTCATGGCGAAATATAATATGAATTTCTCTCAACCATTCAAAATTCTATAGTTGGTGTATAATGTGCAAGGTTGCTCATTCTAGAAGCCAGAGGTCGGCGCGTTTTAATTATTCATTGGCAATTTGTATACAAACTCACAGCCGTCGCAACATTGTCAGTTCAACATAGTTTATAGCTTCATTAATTTCACACGAATTTTTTTTCGTACTTATTTGTAGACTATAAAAATAAATGGCAATCATCCTGGTGACTCGACAATAGTAACAGCTTCAAATAATTACTGCCAAAACATTTTTTTATGTAAATTGTGCGTCTCTTTTCATATCATGACCATTTTTTACAACTCGACAATTATTATTACCATCTTAATGTCAATTCTTGCTGTCTAATTAGTTAGAAAAATTTACATTTTAACCACAAGTAATTACGGATATAATGTGTTAGAAGTATAATTAGCTCTATAAAGCTAGCAGGAGTAAATTAGCAGAATCGAATCGAATCTATCGGAATTTTTAGTACTCATTTTGTACTAATTAATTGTACCATTAATAATGATTTTGTACCGTGTGCCATTTCGAAAAAAATCTTGGCGGGCCAGCTTAATATTAAATTGGCACGACTAATACAAAATAAAAGAAAAGAAAACAAATAATCTCAGAAATTAATACGATTGAATTTGTACTATTTTGTACTGTCAAAAACAATTCTATTATATTATGTATATTATGTGTAAGTACAAAATAATATAAATTCAATCGTATTTCTATTATATTATTTCTATTATATTATTTTTTTCGAAATGCGGTACAAAATTATCATTAATTGATACAATTTAATATAAAATTTAATATAAAATGAGTACTAAAAATTCCGAGAGATCCGATTTGATTCTGCTGATTTCATCCTGCTAGATTTATAGAGCTAGTATAATTGATTTATGGAAATAATCGCCTTTACAGATGATTCAGATTTGTCTATGATAATTTTCTACACCGGAATGTAAAATTGTACGAATATTAATGAAAATGTGTGAATCAAAACGTATATTATATTATATTTTTCAAGACACATATTAAATAATTTATTAAATATTTATTAATCAAACGTCTTTGTATTCATTTATTGATCGTGATCAAGATACATTATTTTTATTTTTTTTGTGTAAACATTCGAGCGATATTTTATTTATAAAAATAAATATATTATATATAACATATGCAATTTAGTTCATTTAGTCAATTTAGTTCAATTACAGATGTTTTATAAGTGAACAATTTCACATTCGTTAAAAAAATTTAACTCACGTATTTGAACTTTTTTAAAAGTTATATTGAATTACAGTAGAATTTCGTTTATCCAAATAAAACAGTTCTGATAACTGAATGGCTCGGACAATAGAAGTTCGCTAACTCTCTCTCCAGCGGTACTCATTATTAGTTCCGATAATAGGAGCTGACATTCAGAAAATTGAAGTCGAACACATCGAGCTCCTATTCGTCAATTTACGGCACCATTGGAACTCAGCTATGAGTTTGGATATTTGAAACTGAGCATAATCTGTTCGTATAAATAGAATACAGATAAATAAAATTTTACTGTATTCATTTTCATCAAAAAGAACAAATTAAATGGCTAATAATGAAATATCATCATATCATCATATATAAGCATGAATGATAGATTTCTTTGACTGCCTAAAATTGAATGATAACTTTCGTTTTCTTCTAAGAAAAAAATATTTTTCGAAATTTTTTTACACATCGTAATGCACGATTCACAATTCGAATTCGCTGATTTGCGCCGCATGCGGCTCGAGTCCTCTAGTATGCTTAACACGACTTAATCACGATAAAAAGGGACCTTGATAGCTCGTGCTACATGCTGAGTGCACGAAGGGTTAAGGCACGTCGAACCCCATTGTCAGGAGTGCGAGTTGATCAAACTGAATTGCCTTGACGATATGGCAGCGTGTAATCGAGTGGCAACCGTGGCGAAGGTCGAACGATTATGCGTTTCATCTGCAAAATGAATTAGTCTCACCTCTCGATTGACCCGGCAAAAGCATTATGAATATCTGTTTTGATTTTTATAATCAATTTTCGACTTTCAAATCAATTGAGTCAATTAATATTAGATTAACGAGGCATGGGTCAATCGACGTATTTTGCAATTTATGTCTGCGTCAGCGGAAATTTAAATTCTTTAAATGATAATTAAACATATTATTTTTAATTTTATCTATATTTATAATATTTATAATATTTATAATATTTATTTTTACTTTTTGAAATTTTTTATTTTGTCTAGATCTATAAACTTTTAACGTGTCGCTCTACGAATTTATCCATAAATTTTTAATCTTAAAATAGAAAATTTCCAAATTCTACAATTTTTAATTTCTTAGAATATTATAGTGATAATTTTACGTTTTTGCTAGATAAAAATATAATTAGAATTCAGATATGCACAGAAATTCGGAATACAATTTTAACAGAAAATACATCAGATTATTCTGCCAAGCCGTGCGCATTTATTATGCAAATATATTACCTCGGTAACTTTTGATATAAATAGATAGAGAGAATTGATAGAGAGAAATCTGATTCTAAGATTATTGATTAAAAATATACATATCATTTTTAAAATGTTATTAAAAATATTTTTGTTTTATTTTAAAATCTTTTAAAGGTAAGTACAGAGCATATGAATACTCATTTTTAATAAGAATTTGAACTGTCTTGATAAGCAGATGGAACATAAGTTGCGTGCACAATAAAGGATTGAGAATTTACTGAATGATGCAAATATAATTCGCAACCTCTCTCGGGTTACCTATGATTTAACGCTCACCATAAACCCTCTCTCCCGTTTAAACTGCTATAATCCAGCCAGTATTATTAAAGTCTTTCCTGATTCCACGAATTTCTTGAACTGCGTCCAAGTGTACGTAGCTGCGGATTCGAAAATGACGCATGATAATCGCGAGACTTGATTCTCCTAATTGAACGCAATAAAATTTATCGGCCACGCCGGTCGGCTCTATTCATCGAGCCATCGTCCATCGCGAAACGGTGTAATTGAAATTTTGCCTGCCAATAACTCCTCTCTTACATAGTAAAAAGTATTTTCAGCGTCGCATTCATGCAAGGAGATGTCTATCAAGACACAGCCCCTTTGATATAATCGAATTAAACATGATAGACATGTAAGAGAGATATCAAAAGCTATGCTAAAAATAACAAATAGAATGAGACAAAATATAACATGTACAATATTTTGTTAAATTCATTACACAAAATCAATCAGTTTCTTTAATAAATTTGTATAATTCTTTTATGAATTTTTACAAAAATTTTAATTATAGCAATTTTCGTTTCACTCGTTACAATCATTTTTTAATTATTAATTATGTATTTAATTATTAACGCACTTGATCAATAAAATTTTAAATCACTCCTACAGTAAAAGACTTTTGTTATCTATATAAAAGTCTACTTAAAAGTTTTAAACTATAATGTATTTCAACATAGATTATCAAAATTTGAGATTTAGATGGAATTATATTTTAGCAATGGATTTTTATTATTTATCCATATTCTTAATGCTTAAGTTATTACAAGCTAAATTTACGTAGGATTAGTGAGAATAGATCTCTAAGTATTTAGAATGTACAAAGCAAACTCCACTTTGTTACTGGATTAAGCATCACATCGAAATTACACATCAGTTGGTTTATGAGAAGATCAGGAGAAGTCTAAGCCAGGAAAAGTACTTGTCTAAATCCAGATTTAGTCGTCGTTTCTTTTATAAACAGCGCATAAATAAATATATATATATATATATATATATATATATATTTAATAAAACAAAATTAAATAAACAAAAAGGAAGATAATAGTTACCTTGAAAGTACACGTGTTTCTCATTTCGTTTTTGTTTTTACTTCAAATGACTTTCTTTCTAAATTTGAATTCCCAGAACGTTTCAAATTTATTTTAACATCGAAGTAACGACATGAATTTGAATAAGATTGCTTCCACGCAGAGACGAATTCCTGTTATGTAAAATGCGGACTTAATACTTAATCGCACTAAACGTTTTTATTGAAAATATATTCGGGTATTCGTCTGTCGGGTTCACTTTTTTGGCGGCTAACAATGCGTCTGATAGATTTTCTAATATTAGAACTGGGTCATAACCTATTATTGTGCTCAAATATCAACGATATAGTACGAGTCAGTAAGTTTATACATTTCAAACAATCATATTTTAAATAATCGTACGCTAAACGAAACAAATTTATTCGTTTAATAATTGCCGTCGATATGACACTTATCCTATGAACAAATTTAATTTGTTTAACATACGATTATTTGAAATAATTCTGTAACTTAAAAATTACAGGATAAAGATGTGATCCACAATGTGCTCGTTGCACCCTCTGTTTTATTTTTTATCTTTTCTTACCTCTTCTCTTTTTATCTCTTTGTTTTCTGTCACTTGAGATAAAAGTTGATGAATTTCGGAAGAGATTGTCGATAAAACGGTTGCAAAGAGGGAAAAAACAACAAAAATAGAAAACAAAAAGCACACTTTAGATCAGGCCTAAAATTCGAACGACGTTGTGTTACAGATATGAGTTACACCAGATGGGATACCGAAGTCTCTATCACTAAAAACTTTATCACTATTCTATAAATGCTTATTATTTGTCTCGTTTTCATTAATTTTTCTTTCCTCGTAATTTCATTTGCTTTTCCTGAGAGACAGTCACCGTTAATGGCTTATTTGTCTTTAGTAATGTAGCCACTTTTACGGTGCAAATAGGCGTAACCTGCATGTGGATAAGGCGTTAGACAATTTTGCGTTTTAGCCACAGCAGGACAAAGTCCCGAAGATTAATGGAAGAGTAATCCGAAAAAAACGTAAAAATAGATGATGGTAATAAGGGATAAAAGAAAAGAAAATTTGATTGCTGTATTATGCATGTTCTGCATGTTGTAACATGTCTATAATAAGTACAACATGGTTATGCTGATTCCTTATCATTATTATTTATTTTTACATTTTTGGATTACCTTATATGTAGTTCCATTAATCTTCAATAGAACTCTGTCCTATCATAGCTAAAACGAGAAATGTCTAAGTACAGTACGCCTCATGCATATCCTATTATACAGATTAGAACGTATATAGAACGTTTAAAAGATAGTATCGCTCAAGGCGAAAAGCTACTTATCAAGCTCTTTTTTTTGATCCAGTAAATAAAATAATTTACACAATATGAGCAGTTAGCATAACCAATAGATGTAGATGATCAACATCTAATCGCCATTCTATCCGTAAACACGTTTGTTGCTTGTAATTAACTTTGTGTCCGCGAGGTTACATCATAAATTGTAAAACAAGTGTAATCAGGACTTATGTCTTATGACAAACCGAATTTCATAAGCTCGCTTTGAAGTTCCACAAGCTTACTTTGTGACTTAATCGATTCAATAGGGAATATGCTGCAATAATCACCATGGGGATCAACCGAGATAATTTAAATGCGAATCAAGTATGCAAATCGAGAAAATTCGCGTGTATGACGCATTGAGACGTCGGAAGCCCACGGTGATTCTCGAAAAATAATAGAAAGATTGGGTAATTTTATTTATTCTCTTTAATACTGGAAGTCATTTGACGTTCAAGCAACTTAGAATAAAATCTATTTGTGAGAGAAAAGAGAAAAGAAAAATCAAAGGAGAATAAACTTCAACTCTTTAAAATACAGATTTATGCAAGCAGTCTCTAATTATCATACAATTATATTACGATTCACCTTGCCATAGTAAGTATGGAAAAGTATGGAAAAAAACATTTAATAAGTTTTTGTCTTCTTTTTTAGTCCACTTGTTTTATGTGAAGTGGAATAAATATACTACTATCATACTAACAATCTAAACAAACAGTCGAGTAGGAAAAGCAAATTTTCGAAGACACGGTGTATTTTCTTATTCTGGTGTACGTCAAAGAGTTTAAACAATATCGCGCGCAATGCGTGAGATCTATTTTTGTGTGGCAGCGCCGACAATCTACGTGATGCTGAGTCGCACGAATCAATCTACACACAAAGAAAAATGGTCGAGTAATTTTTACCTTACAAGACTTGTAAAAATATTCTGATTTTTTTGCCGAATTTATGATTACTTTACTTGCCTGACAGTAAAAATATCTGAGAAAATATCGGAGATGTAGAAAGCACATTACAATTATAAGTAAATCTCAATTCAAGTGATTATTACTTTACAGCAAAGTAAATCGTACTATTCAAAAGACTGCAAACACAAACAATTTTCAAGACTTTTATACATTTGTATTTTTTAGTAAAATAAATTTTGCTAGAGTAAAGGCAAAAATACTTATCGACAAAGTAAATTCTATTGAGATATATAGTAATTTACAGATTTAATTAGGAAATATAAAATAGAACCTAATAACTAAACAATATATGACTCTTTGGTAATCGCTCATTTATTAGAAAAGTAAATTAAATTATATAATAAATTATATAATTATAAATTATTATATATTAATTAAATTATATTAAATTATATAATTATACAAACGGACTCTGTTTCTACATAAACCTGCCATTCCAGAAAATTTACTAGAATTCTAGCGCATATTACGAGTATTTTACATTTTTCTCCATGCATAGAGATCTAGACTCGCCGTGTTGCTGCTGCCTTATAACAGGTGATCTCAGCCTGGATTTACAACCCAATTGGTTGAAACGAGTGACGGGCGATTCTATTCCATTTCCGCTTCAAACGACGAACGAAACGAGTCACGATCTCCCTCCTCCTGATACACGCCTTCGTCACTTCCTGTCATGCTTGCATTCTGCATATATTCGACCGATGTCCATAATCATGAAGACGGTGATATAACGAGGTCTCTTTCGTAAATCAGGAAAGCTTCCGTTATTATCCGCGAAGATACTGCGACCGACGCGTACCCAGAGATCGGAGCCTGTTTCTTGGATAGTCGTAATCGAGACCTGTTTCCATTTCATACGCTGATTGCTTCAATCGAGTACTTGCAAGACTTTCCGTGTTACTGGGATATGTAACGGCAATTGGGATATGTCCTAGCCTTATCACCTTCAGACGATACTGGGAGTCTTGCAAATTAGCAGTCTTGCAAATTAGCAGAAAATTGCTATATATTTTATATTTTATATAAACATATATATTTTTATTTTACCCTAACATAGCTTTATTTATGCAAATTATTATGCAATTTAAAATCGTGTCCTCAAAAATTTGCTTTTCCCACTCGGTTATTTGTTTAGATTATTAATATGATACACATTTTGTATTTGTGTAGAAACGATTCTTTCAAATCCTTATTAAAATTTTGTGTTTAATTTTTTAATATATCTGAGTGATAATTTAACATGTGATTATATTATTTAAATATTTTGTGTTAAATTGATATTCAATATTTTTTAATTTAAAATGATACACAATTCATAAGTAAATGGAAAAAATAACACAAAAATAATTTTTCAAAACATAAATTCTAAGATAAATGAAAATGCATTATTTAACATATTACAAACGTTAAATTTGAAACATGTTAATTTAACGTATTATAAATATTAATTTTAATGAAAAACCATGATTACTTATGATATGCCATTGTTACGTTTTTCATGTTGATGTTTTTACATAATATTTGTGTTACTCTGTAATATAATATGTTCATCTTGTGTTAAATTAACACAAAAAGTTTGAGTGGACCGTTTGTAAATGTTCTTTAATCAGTATTAACAATACTGTTTTATACAATTGGTAAAGAATGAAATTAAGATTGGATTGCTTTGTTGAGCACAATTTGATCATAAAATTTGATTTTAAAATCGCGATGCAAAATTGATATACTAAAATTATCTATAATAAAATTTCTATGTTATCTGCAAAAAATAAAATATGCTAATTCCAATTAACGACCTTAACCTTGCACATCAAAATTCCTCGACGGTTTAAACTTCATCTAAAAAACAGACGAGCATTTCAACGATTTTTGATACACAAATGAGACCTCCAACGCCGCAAGGAAAGATTTGGGGACCGGAATATTGAACCGGTACCGAAGAATCCTGTTCTACAGGTGGCTGTAACAGATCTTTGCTCAAGACCGACGCATCGGGGTTACTTTACAAGTTTTTCGAAGCTCAAAAAAATTTTTCTTTATAAATTTTTCTCTGCTTATTTCTTATTATTTTATAGACGTGACTGAATCGTTTTAGCAAAAAATGGAATAAAAGTCCTAGAACTTCACAGAACTTTTCAAAATGTGATTCACGAATGATCAATTAAAAATAAATTTTTATTTAATTTTTTAGGAGTTTTAAAAGATTCTTCTTTTCATAATAATGTAAATGAATATGAAAAGAGAATGCGTAGAGTCAATCTCTATAGTAGTAAGCGTCGCCTGTTTGATAGAAAATGGACGAAAAATTGGCATGAAGCCGCGCACTGAAAATTGGTGGTTGCGGAAATGGATGATTATTAATACTCAAGTAAGCCACAACGTCATTCGGAACAGCGTTACGCCCGCGCCATTTCCTATACCTACGTATATTGTGTAAAATGTACAATATATGACTTGATAAATAAATATTGTCATCGAATTAATTTTCTTAATAAATCAGTAAAATTTATGTTTGGATTTATTACTTATATGTAATAATTAATTGTCTATTGTAATTCCGAATTTATTGTCTTATATGTGGTATATCTTAATAAAAAAAAATATTAATAAAAAATTAATATTAAAATCGAGAATGCTAATTTTTTTGTATAAAATATGTATTTCGAGAAAAATTAATTCAAGGAATATATTCATAATATAACATTGTTGTTAATTTCTTATTTTTATTGTTGGTTATAGTATTTCATGTCAATGCATTCGAAATCATATTAAATATTTTTGACACCTGTTTTCAATCTTAGAATAATTAAGTAGCAATTTATCTAATATTATAATATTAGATAATATTAGATATGGGAAAAAGTTCGTGGCGTTTTTCCCGTTAGCTGGCATTAAAAAAACGCCACGAA
>Ga0157363_1006082_pt1 | contig 11324 bp, 9 predicted proteins | sample AttsexASBM1_FD_111477 | JGI IMG/M metagenome (GOLD analysis project Ga0157363, IMG submission 111477) | Fungus gardens microbial communities from leaf cutter ant in Ribeirão Preto, State of São Paulo, Brazil - Atta sexdens ASBM1 | ecosystem: Host-associated > Fungi > Mycelium > Unclassified ...
TACATACATACATACATACATACATACATACATACATACATACATACATACATACATACATACATACATACATACATACATACATACATACATACACACACACACACACACGCGCGCGCGCGCGCGCACACACGCACACACACACACATACACACGCACACACACACATGCACGCACACACACATGCACGCACGCACACACGCACGCACGCACGCACGCACGCACGCACGCACGCACGCACGCACGCACGCACGCATGCACGCACGCAATAATAAGTTAATTAGACCGCTGTATTGTATGGGAAAAATATTACCAAAATTCGCACTTTCCATCTATCTGGAACTATGAATTTTCTAATTCTATCATTGAGAAAGATATCAGCCTCGAATAATTGGGAGATTCCAAATTTGAAACTTGACTGAGATTATATTTTACAATATTTGAATGATTGAAGATGCTAATAACATCATTAACAAATGATCAATTGAATTGTGTTATTTTAGTTTTAGTTTGTATAATTTCGTTTTAAATCTGATGGTAAGCCTGACGTGCAGTTTATATAGAATGTCCCATTTTAATCGATCACTTTAAGAGATATTTAATAAAAATGATCTTATTTATAGTGTTTTGAAGCTCTCAAGGTAAGCTACAAGAATATACAATGAAAAATCGGGAATTCCATTTAAAAAATTCAAAGTGACCTTGTCCTAATTTTGATAACGCCAAGGTCAAACCCATACCATGTCCCTCTCAAAGTCCCAAAACTTTTGCCTGAAACATTTTTCTTTAAAATGCACTATTCAAGAAATATTTGAGGTGATCGATTAAAACACTCTGTATGGGACACTCTGTATAATTAAAAAAAGCATAAGAATTTATGTATAAAATTAGATATCAAAATTTAGCCCCAACTGTTTGGTATTTTCTTTATTTATTTGATGTGTGTGTGTGTGTGTGTGTGTGTGTGTGTGTGTGTGTGTGTGTGTGTGTGTATGTGCGTGTGCGATTATCTAGAGAGAACACATGAATAGGCTACCTCGAAGCTTCGTGCTCGTTATCTTTACGCTCGCTCAATAATGAATCTACTTCGTCGATGAAAATAACAGAGGGTTGAAACTCCCGAGCAATGGCAAATAGAGCTCTCACTAATTTTTCACCTTCTCCAACATATTTTGAGGTGAGACTAGCTGCAGAAATCGAAAAAAATGTTGCGTTGCATTGAGTCGCAACAGCGCGTGCCAACAATGTCTTTCCGTTTCCCGGTGGCCCGAACAATAATAATCCTCTCGCGGGTGTTCGCAGACCGGTAAATAGCTCAGGTCTTAGCGATGGTAGGATTACCATCTCTTGTAAAGCCTGCTTTGCGGTCTGAAAGTTGAAATTAAATAAAAATATTTAGCAAGAGGGAATTGCAAAATGGAGTTAAATAATACAGTAGCTGGAAAATATTTTTTGGGCTAACGAGAAAAATCAGCAAGTATAAAATTTCAAAAAAATTTGAAATTTTTTTGAAATAAATTAGAGTAGATAATCAAATCACGAAAAAAATTTTTTCAACTGATATACAGTTTTAGAGGTACAGCACTCTCTTGGATAAAATCGGTTTTTACGCTTCTCGAAACAAATATCTCGGAAATAATTGGAAATACGAGAAAATGTTTCAAATAAAAATTATATTATTGTTAAAAAGTTTCATGATTGAAAATACTTTGTAATGACGTGATTATATTTTTGAAAAATGTTAAATTAAAAAAAAATATCCCTACTACTAATTCCTTTTTCTTGAATTTTTAATATTTGTAGTCTGTGCCATAACAAAGTTGAAATTGTGGAACATTTAGTGACAAAATGTATAATAGAGATAAAAAAATAGCATAGGAATAACTCAATTAGAGCTGTTTGTGTAGAGCGAAAAATAAATTTAAGCAACTAAAATCTTTTGCCAGAAAAAGTATTTATATGTTAAAAAAACCTATATCAGATCGACGTAAGAACCTCTTTCAAAACCGTAAGGCAAGAAATAAATATCTATCTATCTATTTATCTATCTATTTAGCAAAACAATTAGGAATCGATGGAGACAATGTTCTCTTGCAATATAATCTGCATCAAGCAACAATAGTGATGACGATAATTCGACGATAATTCGTGACATACCTCTTGGCCAGCAATGTCTTCCCATTGCACTGATGCTCCTCCTTCCAAGATCTCATCGAGAATCACTTGCGCGAGTTTTGGATCTACACCTTTTAAAATAGGTACTTTTCTCGTTGGCGTGCTTCTGTTACTGTTCGAAGTGGTCGGTGTTCCTGGACGTCTTATAGGTGAACCGTTGCCCGGTACAGACAATTGTCTTTTTACAGAGGGTGGTGTGGAGGACGGTTTGATAGGCATGGTTCTGTGGCAAGGTTGAATAGGCATCGATCTACCCATACTTCGAGGCAATGTCTGGCTCTTACTTAGGGGTGTTCCTATTATTCGTTTACCAGGGACCGATAGTTTCCTACCAGATGCTGAAACAATACCTGTACTTAGAAATAAATCTTAAAAATGATATAATTTTTACAATTTAATGCAGTTTAATAATGTAAAAGAATCGCTACTAGAGTTGTTGATATGATTAAAGGCAGCTCCTGCGTAATGGATAAGAAGGTCTATCGCAAACATAAAAATAAGAAAAAAATATTTTCACAGCCAGGATTTATTTTCAATATTATTATCTGTATCGTCCGATTTAGTAATAAATAGTAGGAGTGTAAAAATGTTTATCGCAATATATTATCTCACTAACATAATTAAATTGTCGAAACTAATTAATTTTATGTTAGGATTTTTATGTACATTCAAATAAAAAATACTTCCTACTATTTGCATCTTCTAATAAAGTTACAATTGCACTACGTGTATCGTGTGGTGTCTCGCTTCAGTCGAAAGCAGAATTATAATTTAGATGCAATGTAAAATTCAATGGAACAATAAGTTATGTTTGCGATATTCATGCGACAGATGTAATAAAAATTAATTAGCAAACAAATCAAATCTCTTCTTTAATTCGGTAATTTTAATGTATGTATATTAAAAAATATATCGATTTTTTTAAAGTTGTTTCGATTTGAAAAATTTGAAGAGAAATAAAGATACATTGTCTCGTCACACATTATCTTTAGCTATCACTAATGAAAATCGCATAAATATTAAATCTATGAAAAAATTATACATCATTTTTAAATTTTATGTGATTGTGAATGTATATGTATGTGAAGTATATATGGGTATAACATGATAGTGTACATGTGTTGTACCTTTGATCGTACGTCTAATTTGTCTTAATGTGTATTTGATAAATATCGTATAAATGTTCTAAATTTACTTTAGGCGCTTTACGAAAAACTTTATCGTATATAATAAGTGGAATGCAGCAGTATTTAAAAATCTATGTTAAAAAAAATACAAAGAAGCAATTAAGGCAAGTCCACATTCAACTACTCTATTCTCATCCTTGTAGGTACATGTCAAATGAGAAATGTGTATATACAACTATAATAAAACAAGTATCTCTTCCAAATGAACAACGACTAAATAGCATTACTGTGTTATTTACTTGCATTCGACTTTCTTTCGCACTCAGGCTCAGAATCTCAGGCAAACAATACCTTCAATAGTATGAGCGAAACAGTTTTTTGGTGAACGTGGCCTTAACTTGGGAATCTGGGTACACATAGTCTGTCCAGCGTTAATTGTCGTGTGTATATTGTTTGTGTTCTTATTATGATTAATGTTGGGTGAAGATCGAGCGTTTTGAAAAGTGTGCGTGTTGCGGCGAGCCCTCAGATGCTTTCCCGGATGTTCGCCGTCCGTTTTATTTCCAGGTGCGCGATTGTTGATATTATTGTTGATACCCAGCTTTCTCAGCTCACGCACACTCACTACAAAAAGGAAAAAAACATTCTCTGCCATGCTGCAGTAAGGCTATAGACAGCTAAAAAAGAAAATCAGGCTAATCCTTCAGTCGTATCGCGCAAGTATGTAATGTAGCAAATATGTAACAAAATACCAATATCGCTAAATGTCTCGGAGCAAAAAGCACGCGTTTTCATTGTTATCAAGATGCTGCCGCATGATGACATTTAATGAGATTGGACTTTTAATATTTTTTGCTCTCAGTACTTTGTCTATCGACATAGATTCGCGCCAATTTTTCTTTCATTTACATTTCTGCGAATAGAATATAAAAAAAAATGCAAAATAAAGATTGACTTGTGCTCAAGGTAAATAATAATTATACATAGGAAATTATAATAAGGAAATTATACACGGCAAGCGCGCGCGCGCGCGCGCGTACATGCGTGCGCGTGCATGCACACACGCACGTGTATTTTTCGAAAAAAATTAAAGTAAGTTGCACACGAGCATGCTAAATACATATTGAAATTCTTTCTTGCCATTGCCAAAGATTTACCTGTAGACATTGTTGCCGAATAAAGTGAATGTACACCCAGCAAATGAGAATGGATTGAAATAAATAATAATTGAAATGGATTCAGATTTTCAGAAATATTGATTCACGAAAGTTAAAATGAATACTTTTCAATCTTGAATGCATTTTTATTCATTTATAGGAATCGTATGGAGCACATCTCTATGCCTTTCAATCTAAAAATAATATTAGCTTTTTCTGTGCAAATACAATTGAATACTGTTCAATTCAAAATTTTAAATAGGAAATGCAATTTTTCAATCCAATTGCATTCAATTGAATCCAATAAAAAAAAAAGAAATATTCGCATTTATTTAAAATACGCATTCGGATAGAAAAAGTTTAATCCATTTTAATCCACTCTTGTTAGGAAGTACATATCAATAATAATAATAATTATTATTATTATTCGTAAGAAACAAAATTGTCATTGTACCATAGGTAAAGAAGCTTGGAATAGTTTTAAGTTGGACGCGGCAATGTGCGGCAGAACGGATGTACTACAACAGAACGAGTATACTAACCAAGGAAATCAAGTCTGTCTTTTGCCATTGCCAGATTCGTACACATCTTGTCGTGAAGTCTTTGCGCATGCTCCCATACTTCGCCGTGTCCACCAGTGCATTCTACAGCTATTCCTTTCTCCAATTCTCCAATTCCCTTTTTGTACAATTCTATCGCCATTTCCTTTTGTCCTGTCCCAATGAGTAAATAAGTAAGTAAGAGAACAAGATTATCAATTAAAAGTATCAAAAGCTATATATAAATTCTACTAACAAGGAGACTTTTAAATAAATTTTTAATTTATACACATATACAATATATAAAATAACTTGTCCCAATGTATGTACCCTCATTATCCTCATCGATTTTGAGTGCTTTGCTAATAAATTCAAAGGCTCTGCGATGATGGTGCTTTTGCTTAGCTAGCAATGGATCCCCGGGTCCTGGCCCGATAGGACGTCTAGGCATTTGCGACATGGCCTCGCCTTCTATCCGATTACCATTGATCAAATGCCCATCTGTTGGCTTTTGTCCCACAACAATCTCTAATTGACAGGCTTGTTTGGATGTCTGTCTACGCTGTATCAGCTGAGACGTGGAGGTATACAGATACTTGAACACCACAAACAACTGATACAGCAGAGTGCGCAGCACATTGAACAGTAGTATCAGAGGAAAGGAGACAATATAGAGATTGCGCTTGTGTACCGAGGGCTGCGAGGAGCCGTCTAGGAAGCGATGATGCCCGTGATGATAGTGATGATTGTGACGATGGCCGATACAGCTGATGGTCGTCGTCGTTTTGTCGCCGTTCTCGCTCTTGGTCACGCACAACTTCTTCGGCGACTTTGTGCCGAACTTACGGGTCGGTCGCGCGCCATCGCTGCAAGACATCTCCTAAGAAAGATAAGATTCCGTATGTTTGCGGTGGTCGTCGACGGTGGTGATATTCACAAGTGGTCGTGCCGAAGTCGACATCCCCGCAAGCGGCGGTCGAGGATGTCTACATCATCGTCGCTCTAATAATCGCGCCGGCGCGATTATTAGGATTGGGAGTGACAGGCGGCAAGAGACGCCTGTTCGCGGAGAAGCACGTTCTGTTACGTTTTACGCGACTAACGCGTAAGACTTGGGAGATATCTCTTGGAAGAAAAGCCGAGAACGAAAAACTGGGAACGAATCGATCTCATGCGCTTCCCTCTCACGCGTTCCTCTCTCGCGAAACAGCGGCAATCAACAAAGGCACGCGACACGAGCCTTCATTCAGCTTGAGCATCGCTTGTTTTCACCCGCTTCCTCGATGCTTCCTCGACGCTCCGTCGCTCCCTTCATCGCTCCCTCCCGTCCTAGCTGGCAGCACCTGGCTACACGTTGAAAAATTGAACGATAGATGGTACGCCAAAAAAGCAGTAGATTTCAAACTCAAATCGGTAGAGTCTTTTTTCAAGAAATTTCGTAAAACTGAAAATAGAAAAAAATATTGTAATTGTAATACATACCGAAAACAACTCAGTAGCGAATAAAATAGAAATTATAATAAAAAGAATGTACTCATTCACTTTTTTTCTTTAATCTTTATTTAGTCATTTTGAAAATGAGTATTACAAATTTTGTAAAAATTAACAGAAAAAAATATTCTAATCTGTATAAAATAAATAATTCAAATACTTATTATAAAAAATAATACAACATTCAATAATCTCAATAATAGGAAGAACAGAAATTATAATTTATGTTTATAATTTTATAAAAATATATTTTTTGTTTTCCAAGAAACACAAAAAAAATAACATTAATGTTACAATTTTTCACTCAACAATGCAACTGCAATATAATATGCCTTATACATAACAGTAATATTGAGTGGAAAACTATAACTTTATTATGTATTATTAATTATTTTATTCTTTAATCTTCGCCATGTAAAATGCCTGCGCAACGACATCCCTAGTAAAATTATCGTAAAAAGTTACAGAATAGGTCTATTGAACGCTAGACCAATGACACACGAGTAGCGTATACGACGATATTAACGTTCAATCAGAAGGATGCGCGAGATGCGTAAATAACGGCGGATAGAAGATACCAATCTTTGAGTAAAATGAGCAATAACATAAAATATTATGTACAAGTAAAATAAAGTAAAAAAAGACAGTAGATAACCTGTCTGAAACAGTAGGCAGTAGGTTTGTGAGCCAAAACAGTAAATCTATTGCTAAAACGATAGGATTGGCAGCACTGATTCTGGCACTCCTGACATAAAGTTCCTCTACTAAGAGAGAGCACAGATTCTTGCATGCTAACACATAATGCATAAGAGAATGAACCAAGGTCCTTTATTTCCTTCCTTTCCATGAAATAAAGGATTTTCATGTTTTATGCGTTATGCAAGAATTTGTGCTCCCCGTTTATAGTATAATTTATAGATAATTTTCTTTATGTATGCATTTATGCGGCTATGCAAATTTGTGTGGATATAACCTTAGGCGTCCCACGCCCCCACTCCAAACTCTCTTGCGCAACAGGAAGGATTTTCCTTAAGGCGGATTCTACGCGCGACGACGCGCTTATTGACTATATCACAGCATAACCAGCAGGGACACTCCGTGTCGGCATCTTTGATCTTCGTGTCGCAGTCACGTGAGCATCCACCATGTTAACGTTTGAAAAATCCAGGATCGAAAGAGAATATAATGCCCCTTAAGTAATAATGTAATCCCACACTAAAAAATTTTACAAAAATACTAACTAATGAACAAAATTAATTCAAAAATAGTAAAAACTTGTAAATAAATCAAATTTATTAAGTAATTATTATTAAATAATAATTATGAAACAAACATTTTTATTTAGTTATTTTTCGTAAAAAAAATATCAAAAATATAAATTTTACTTATGTAAATATAGATATAAAATAAAACAAAATATTATATTTGTTGTTTTACCTAATTAAACATAATTATAAAATATATTAATAAATAATTATGTATATTGTATATTTTATATATTGTATATTGTATATTGTATTATGTATATTTTTTAGAAATATTTATAGCGCAGCTTTTAAATTGTTTTCTTTTGCCACGGATATCTGCTCACGGGAGCAGTGTAATATGTACATTCTTGTCATCTTGCATTTCATTGGATCCGGCCCAAAACAAAAGCTGCGCAGCTATATCTGCGCGAACACACATTTTTTCGCTGATTGTCTCTACTGGTTATACTGTGACCATCTGAGTATAAATATGAAATCACACGGTCCGAAATAGGACTGCGGAATACAGAATGCGTCACTGGCCTTTCCATCGAGGGTTTAATCCGGATTAGAATCCGGTAAGAACCAACCAACTACAGTCGAGTATTCCCCTGTTACAATTGAACGACAGCACTATTTCGCACTTTTCACACAAGTTTTGTGCGCTATGTTCACATGATGCGTCAAAGATGTATTCAGCAGGAATATAATTTAAAAACTACTAACTTCATGTTAATAATTTACTTATTAAAATGAAATATAATTTTTCAAATTGTAAAAACAATTATCATTGTTGTAGTATTTAATGTTTTACAATTAATATTTACAATCTCATAACAATGTTTTGAACTGTTTTAACGCATTTATTATCATTTTTCGTGTGAACGCATATAAAACTGGCGTGATGGAAAAGTACGGAAAAGGCACATTGAAATCGCGTAATACGTCATTGTTTTTTTTAATCTTGGTATCTATATTTGCACTCAGATTTTGTCATTTTGCTTCATTCATCTCGGCATTACGCAATTCTATCATATCAGCATCGAATTATTTTAATCTATCAAAATACGATGGTTTATTACAAGAACAATGACGCACTCGCTATTCCGCAATATCAAATGTGGAATAGCGCTGAGTGATTGTTTCAATGACGCATTCTTTATTTCAGTCCTATCCTGCACTGTGATTTCACCCTAAGTACAGGGTGCGTTACCAAAATCCGGACAAATTTCAATTTAAATTTTCCGCTATATTGTGCCTCCGCCAGAGATTGTTGTTGGCGTCCGAAAAAGCCTAATGCTTCTAGTAAAGTCATATTCTCAAAATGGCCGCGATGTTAAAACCAAATGCGGAGTATAATCGAAAAGCCGCGATCGAAGGCGTTCAGCAACGGAAATAATTTGGTTCTTTGGATATCCAAGATCAACCGTTTATGACATTGTGACAAAATATACGGCTTTAGAATAATCTAACGAAGGTTTCAATATGCCACCGAAAAAGAGTCACTCGAAAGAACGCACCACGTGAACCTCCATAGTCGTTGAAAGGGTTCAAGCGTTGATTTCGGATGACCCAGGGCTATCGTTGCGAAAATTAGCATCGATTGTTGGTGTAAGCGAGCCAACAATGTCAAATTGCCGAGGAGAATCGATACAAATCGTACACATTAATATACGACAGATGCTCTCTGAGACTGCCAGGAGGCTGACAAGCCGAGTTGCTCACTGCAATCTGCTGTTGTATTCTTTGAAAAACGAAGCATCGGAACGAATCAGATTCTTTTCTGACGAAAAAAATTTTTACTGTTGATGCCAAAATCAATCGAAAGAATGACTGAGGAATGGCTTGCCTACAATCCCAAAGGATGTCTCTGTTGTTGCCAGAAATTTCCGGTCAATGTTCACGTGCTAGGTGTTGTGTCCAATCAAGGTGATGTCATGCCACCAGATTTCTTTAAAAAAGGGGAAACTGTCACAAAAGAAGTATTTCGCGTTCTGATGGATATAGTGAAGCCGTAGATAGAAACTGTGGCGTCCGAAAGGCCATATATTTTTCAGCAGAACGGTGCACCGGCTCATACGAGTCATTTGATTCAAAATTGGCTCTCGGACAACATCGATATGTTTTGGTCCAAGGAATTCTGACTCTCCCAACAGCCCAGATTTAAATCCCTTGGACTACTACGTACGGAGCGTAGTTGAAAAATCATAAACAAGTCTCGGCATCCCAATGTGCATTAAGGACCGCTATTGAGACAGCATTCGTCAGCATAGACAGCTACGTTGCAGCGTGCGTACGAATGCTTTAGACCAAGAATAGAGGCCGTTTTTAAGCTAATGGGGGATATATCGAATAATTGTACTCTACAGGGATGTCCCTCAAGTGCCATGTAAAAATATTTTTGTAATATTTAATTTTTTATTAAAAACATTTTGTTCAAAGAAATTGTTCGATTTGTCCGGATTTTGATAATGCAGTACATACAGTATATTCTGTACATACAGTATGGACACTGAGCGTCGGCATCTTTGATGTAGTGGGTCCCCAAATCACATGACTCACCGCCATGTTCTGGAAAGATTTATAAATTTGAGTTTTTATAAAGTTACAAAATGATTTTTCTAAAAAAAAAAGACATAATTCAATCGTGTTATGAAAATTATTTATATATATATATATTTTTAAATCATATTTATATAATATAATGTTAACGAATCATTATATAGATAATATTCACATTGATAATAACAATAATATTAAACAGTAATAAGTAAATTATAATAATTGATTAAATATTATATGAAAATTGTAATTAAATAATTAAGTATGAAAATATAATATATTGCATAAAAATTGCAATTAAATGTGAAGTTGTAATTTAATAATATACGTACACAAATGCATACTTTATTACGAGAATACTTTATCGTATACAAATATAACAGTCTACACAATATAACGTCTCCGAAAAAATTTGATTTAATTTTTTAGTAAAACTTAATTTGATTAATTGTACTTTATGGAAAGGAGGGCCAGTTAACCTAATCTAACTTAACCTAACCTGCAATTTCAACTTACTGAAGGCAGCCATATTTCCGGTTAGCAACCAACGCATACGCATTAAAAATTGGAAACCACAAAAAAAAGTTCAATGTCCATACTATATATATTTATACTGTGACCATTTTGCTTAGAATCTTTTTCATGTGAAGGCGTTATGCTATTGTTACGTCTCAGGTGAGGACGCTTAAGATGAGGACACATTCTGTTTCTTGCATGATGCGCATAGAAGCATAGAAGTTCGTTCTCTTCATGCACACTCGCTGCATGCATGATTCAACCTACCGCCAACTGCATGACCTCTTTCGGTGCATGAGATTACATAAAGTGCCTCACCTCTGAGGCAGTTCATGCAGCTTATGCATTCAATATATTTTAGCGCGAAATCTAAGATCATAGATTCAGCTGATACTCAAAATCACGTAAGGGTTAAAGATACGTAAGTAGGGTGCTCAGAATATCCTCAGAATATCAAAAATTTTTTTAATTTAAATTTCATATATAATATACATATATAATATATATATA
>Ga0157363_1006083_pt1 | contig 11321 bp, 4 predicted proteins | sample AttsexASBM1_FD_111477 | JGI IMG/M metagenome (GOLD analysis project Ga0157363, IMG submission 111477) | Fungus gardens microbial communities from leaf cutter ant in Ribeirão Preto, State of São Paulo, Brazil - Atta sexdens ASBM1 | ecosystem: Host-associated > Fungi > Mycelium > Unclassified ...
GCGCTCGTACACCCATGTTTTTCCAGACGAGATGCACATCAATGAGTACTGAGGGTAGAAATATTAATATTGAATTTTTTGTAATAAAACTTCATAAATGTATGTACTTTGAATATATAAAGTTGAATATATAAAATACAATAATTCATATAAGAGATTAGTTTTCACAAAAAAATTCACAAAAATAGCTTTTTTTTTCAGCCGTCACAATCGTGTTCTCTCTTAATATGTATAAGTCTCATCCCTGTTTCCATAAATGGTACAATATTTTTTATTGGAAATAAATAATATTATAATTTTTGATATTATATACTAATATTATATATAGAGATAAAAAGTATTGTATTTAGAAATAAATATTGAATATAGAAATAAAAAGCATTTATTATATATAGAAAATTTATTTTAAAAAACTTTCTCTTAGTTTTTGCAGCCAACAAAAAATGTCTCACAAGAACTATCCCTTTTCTCTCTCATCACGTTTAATATACACGCAGAAAAGTGTCAAATGCTTATTAACAAGCATTTTTTTCCATTGACAAAAAAAAAGTATATAGAATCGTAGATCATAAAAATTTTAATATATGTATAAAGAAAGTATATATTTCAAAAAAAATTTTTTGCTTTCATTCATTTTAATAAAGAGAGGATCATATATCCTCTATACTTTTTACAATTTTATTTATTACGAATGTTATAATATACTCTCATATATCGTAGAAATTTCATGCATGTTTCGATTCGTGAGTAGTTACTGGAAAGTTATATATATTAAACAATATAATATCTTATAAGATCGTATATGTGATAACACAAACTATAGAAATCAATATCTTAAACAGTCTAGCTGGATCTTAAATGTTTGTATAATTCTGTGTTGTAATATTCTCTGTGAATTTATATCAAGACAACAAAAAGTATCTAAAATCAGGCCATAAAACATTTTTTGTGTCTAAAAAATGACTTAAAGACGTCTTATGTCATAATTTTAGACTTTATAAAAATGAAAATAAAAGATATAACCTCCAATGGCCTTGATTTCGACAAATGTTATCCAGGCCGACGATGCCAACATCGACGCCTACGCTGACTGACGACGCCAACAATACTATTACGCTGAAAAAAAATTTACGAAATTTGTATACATATTTTCTGTATTTAATATTTAATATTAATGTAAAAAATATTAAATATTATTTATTTAATAAATTATTTATTTAATATTTAAATGAAGTCTAATTTTTTTTTAATTGAACAAATATTTCTTCATTGTAAGTAAATACTCATTGATACTATCTAAACAAATTAATTAAAATATAAATAAATTAAAATATTCAAATTTCGTAAATTTTTTTTCAGTGTACATTCTTTATTCTAACTTTTTACTTAAAAATATACATACAAAGTGCAATTAATGACGTAGGAACACTGTACTCGTTGAAAATAAGATATTAACCCGTAAAGTGATATTTTGTAGAAATCAAACAATACATTATCAGAATCTTTGATCGAGTTTTTAATAATATATTGTGTGATAATAAAATTCTTAGATTTTATGTTAGCGGTGAAAATAGCACTGGAAAGAATTTTAAAAGTTATTAGATTTTTAAAAATATTGGAAAGGATACAGCAGTAATTGCATTGGCATAGCAGCTTTTAATATCGATGAATTTACTATCCAGATTAGATTATTTCAGTTACCAATAGAACATGGGCATATTGTTAAATATAAACAACTTTCTGATCCTTAAAACTTTCTAATCCTTAAAACTATAAAGAAAAACTTAAGAATGTTGTATTAATAATTATTGATGAAGAAGAAATTCAATGATATCAAATATTACTTTATATAATGTATATACACCTTCGATTAACAGAGATGCATTAACAGACATGCAATAAACATTTGCATCCAAAAGTGCGGTTTATGTGCAGTTACGATTTTAATACATTTAAAAGTATATGCAGCTAAAAGTTTAACATACTATTCTGTGCAAATCTTAAGTCGCATGAAACAAAAGAATAAATACGTTAAACTCGGGCTGTAATAAAAATGATGAACGGGATCATAGTAAAGCAGATACTTGGCGTGCTTGGATAGCATTTATTATATTCTTGTAAATCTATTTATAATTTAACATAATGTTTCAAAAATATATAAATAACAGATAATGTATAAGACGTATAAGAAGACCCGGAGACAGTATAAATATATAAAAGATATAGCCCCTGTATTCTGCAACTCGTTGCAGTCATATTTAGCTGCATATACTTTTAAATATATTAAAATCATAATTACGGTGGTTTGCCGTCGAAGAGAAGCTAAAATGTGTGCGCATGAAAAGATTCTTGAATCTGCCTGGATCGAACCCGGGATCTCTGGCGTAGCAAGTCTCGTATGCTACTTACTACTCCACGTTCGTGCTCTCCAATGTATATATAATGTAACAATAAAATATTTTATAATTATTTGATGATTGCTCTTACATTAAATATTTCGGAGATATTTCAAAATATTTTTGGAATGTTATTTTAAATTTTTAGAAACATAAATATTTTATAAATATTTCATAAATGTTTAACTAAGATGCTGAGATGCTTGTCTGCAGTTGCTATGCACAAAACATGCGCAAAATCTGAATATATTTACTGGAAAAAAAACCAATACATTAAATGGACTATGCAATACTTTAACTAATAATCTATTAATATTTACTAGACAATAATCTATGCAAGTTGTATATATTTATATCAGGAAAACTGCTTCAGCTATTACACTGAATAAACACTTGTCCTTTTGAGTTCCTTTTGAGTTTGAAAAATTTTCGTACACTCATAACTCCTCTTGGCAGACAATGATAAATCAAGAGTCTTTGCTAAGAGCACTTCTCTAATAAAAAAAGTTCGACATTCAGAATTAACTTTAAATTAAGTAGGTCGCATATGATTACAATCAGCGTGCGTATCTCAGACATATGAGAGAAGTCATTACGCTCGGCCACGAGCAATAGGACTAAGGAAGAGAAGGATTGTTACAACTAATAAGAATATAGTAATACCAAACACTAATTAGATGGATGTTTACAAAAATATTTGTATGATACAGTATTAACAATGAAGCGGACAGGAAAGATGAAAGAAAATAAATACTACGTAAGTAAATAATATTTATTGTTATCGTTATTACTAAGGCACTTGTTATCGATATAAAAATGTATCTCACAAATTATTGCCAATGAGCATATTTAAATACTGACATTAAACAACTAATTGCTTTTCATGTATAATCTCAGATATTATGGAGGCGAATGCGCAGCCTAAAGCGGGGAGTTTTCGATCTAAAAGTCTATTCAACGCATCAACATAGATCGCGGAACTTGCATTCTTGTCTTAAGAACGTCTTCAACATGAAGGCACTTACATAAGTTTCGTATCGCAATGCTCCCCAAAACGTAAACGTAATCTACACTGAGTTTAGACTAAAAGCAAGATACAGTATGGTAAAGATTAATCGTTAAATTGCAATTAAAATAATACATTAAACGCGCTTGATTATGACGTTCCTGGAAGACTATCGGTCGGGTCGATTTTCATGATACCGGAAAACGCTACTAATTTCGACGGTAACGTCAATCGGAAAGGGACATCGCTATAAATCATAAAACACGGTGAACTCGAATAAAACAAAACTAAAAAGCGACTGAATAAAATTGGAATTTTTAGATAAGAGGAAGCGAATAAAAAAGAGAAACTCAAAACTGTATAAAACTCAAAAACGCGTATTTTTCATCCGGTTCTTAAAAATGGTATTAAAAATGTCTCAAATACAATCAATTATAAGATGATCGAACTTGTATATATAAAATAAGAAAGATCACGTTCTCAATTTCTCACCGTGTTCAACGTGCGACGTCCCGTCTTCCAGAGTGTCGGTCCAAAAATACATGACACAAATGTCAAATCAACGTTTATAACATGATCGCCCTTTCTTTACTTATCTTAAAAGAAAAAAAAATCAAGCGGAAAAATTCGATATTTGCACGGTCAACCAGTTGAATGAATAAGACATCAACGCAGAAGCGTGCGAATAACGAAACGCAAATTTCTCCAAGGCTTTTCCCGGACTACAGGAAAAGGCGGGAGAATGCTGATATTACAAAAAGTTTTATATGATATAAGATTGTCGAAGTTCTTAATATACAAAAAGGTAAGAAATTCACATGACTATTTCGATTTCATGGCACAACCGCGTTAATATTCATGAATATTATATTGAATATAATATTGATGAAAATTGTTTAGTGTAATTTTTGCCTTTATTGTTTATAAACATTACCTTATTGTTTACGAATACAAAAGTTTATTATCATTCATTCTTCAATTACGTCAATCCTCATTATGGATCGATCAAAATTGCCGCTTGCTAAGTAATGGAAATAGTCGTGTAAATCTATTTCCAAATATTTTCAGCTGCCACATGTAACTAATTGCATATACGCGTTATCTTCTTTACCGGATAGTTTATGATTTCCGGTAATAAATAGGCCATGAATTAATTCGCGATAACGAAAAATTCAATGTTAGTGACCTTTTTTCTTCCGCGCTACTCCAGTATCCTTCGCTAGATACAAAACGCGAACTCCTTAAGATAAAAGCTATAAATCTATAAATACCAGATATTCTTCTCGCTCTGGCAATCTCCATTACATAATTGATAGTATAAAACGTAAGTGAGAAGTTTACAATCTAACAGCATTTCTCGAAAAATATCAATATAATTGCAATTTGTAACAAGAGTATAGACTTTACATATAAAAAAAATATATTTTTTTTTCCTTTTGCGTTTTTTCGCGGCAAAAATATTTAGCCGGCGATCTAGAAATACGATCACTTTTAATAACTACATTTATTATGTTTTCTATGGACGGTTAATGCAGCAAAAAACGATGAGTAATGATGGTCACATTAATTGATTACAAAGACAAGGCACTCTGCTTTGAAGCATATCGTTCGTAAAAAATTACACTACAAACAGGACATAACATGTTTCAAATACATGTATATGCAATTTAAAGAGCTGATTAAACATTGTACAATTCCGTATGTCATATTCGAAATATTATTAACGTCAGTATGCTATATTAAAATATCTTCTATCTTCATCCAGTTACATTACAATTGCTCCGCAACTTCAAAGATCTTCAACGATCTTCGAGCATTATGACTTCGTCAGTATTCATAATTTACATCCCAAGATTGCCAGTGCATCTATAATAAGCCTGTAAGTATTAGTATCAAAAATTAAAAGTCAATTATAGCAAATAATTGCTATAATTGATTATTTATATTAATAACATTTATAACAATTTTCAATTACATGCACCCAAGATATAAATAGCACCAAATCCCTCACGCGCGAAAACGTGCAAGCAAATCGACTCGCATTAGAAAATGTTGAGATAAAATATTTTTGTATCAGGCACTTTGAAATTTGTTTGAAATTGATTCATAATCCATTCATAGTCTCTCTATATTAACTTTTGCAACTAAACTGTTCTCCGTGCAAAAACCATGGGAAGATATAATTACAAGCTGGGAGCACAAATATTGTACGATCTCTTGATACCAACATATGCAACAAAAATCATGATCTTATAAAATTGTCAAGTTTAACGAATATGAATACGGAATATATATATATATATATATATATATATATATATATAAATTTTCGTTGCATATATAAAATATAATATTGTTTAACAAAGAAAGAAATGAAGAAGAAAATAAAAGACTAGATGTGTTAACAATTACGTTTAACTTGCTGATAAAACAAATTTGCTTATAGTCCTTCATTTACTTCTTCTCTCTTTCCTTCCTTTAGACGGCATATAACGAAATATAAACATCTTTTTATTTGGATTTTCATTTTCACAAGAGAAATGCGGTACCTATCACGATGTATTACAAAATTATAGTGAATTTACTTTTTATTTAATCGTATCACGAGAAAATATTTTTTCATTAAAAATTCCTTATAACATATGCAGTACTAATTAATAATTTCTCGTTTGATAGGAAAATTTTTCCATTAAGCTATCCAACACCTTCCAAAGACAAAAAGAGAGAAAAAGAGACTTATATATTTACAATAGCATGTTTATAATCGCATGCACATATAAATATCTATATTTAAATTTGTTTCTTAAATTTTGATGTTTTAGAGCGTCTGAGACAACTTAATAATAAAATCATTATGTATTAAGCAAAAATTCAATTCTCGATTCTATTATTCCGTTATGAGAAACTTGAAATGAAAAAGTATATTACAGTACAACGATAGCCTGATGGTAATATATTCCCGCAAAAAATCCAAATAGAAAGAAAGAAATAAAAAAAATAGGTGTTTAGGTTCGAAGTAGACACTTAATCCTATCCTAATCTAATATAATCTAACCTACAAAATTATAAAGAAATAAAAATTGCATCATTGATTGAAAATATTAAAAACAACATTACTCAATGATGCAATTAATTGACCGCAGGTTAATATCTAAATCTGAATAAAGTTTCCACTTCGAGAACCTGAATACCTATCCTTTTAAAAAGGCCGACATCCGCCGCAGTATCACTTCTAATCCTATAGCCAAGTCAGCACGTTCTCCGGCTTGGTCGTGTTAGGATTTATGAGTGACTGCACGTCGTCCAAAATATCGGTGCTGAACTCCTCGTTCAGCTGAAACAATAACAATTGTCGATACAAAAGACCGCATTCAAAGGGTTTTAACAACAGGCTTGCAACAATCGTCACCATGTAAAATGACCTACCTGAAGTGACGGCAGGAGATCATCTGTCGAATCGATATTGTCACTCAAGGTTGAGAGATCCGGCGTGTCCATCGGCGCACCTCCGTCTGTAAAAGAATTCATCGAATTCAAAGTATGACTAAACAAAATGTGATATTATGGCAAATACGTACTTATGTATTTATGGCTTCGGTATAATCGTTTCGTAAGATCATTCAACGCACAGTGCCTTTCTGCAATCGGAACAATCGCGCAAAACAATTATTCATAAATCGAAAATTGACTTAATGGCACAGCAAAGCAAGCGAATAAATATTCTTTTTAGCCTAATCTTATAAGCGTGATGGCGATGGATTTTGAAAATGCTGCGTAAAAAGGCTTTATATTCCGAAAAAATTGTGAATTTCGAACGGGCCGCTCTTACCGCTCGTGCCGTCCATGTTTTCGTCTATGTTGAGGAAATCGTCGGAAGCCTGAGGCAGTGAATATGCAGAACCGAGTCCCAAACCACTGTCGGCGCTCTCCTGGCGTGCATGCTCGTTAATGCCTGACAAAAATGGATCCATGACGGCGTCCGTGGTGCTCTGTCGCAGCATCATTTCTTGCTGCTGCAACGAGAAAAGATGCATGAATATCAAAAATGGTTATTACAAATATCACGCGATCAAGTCTCCAGATTAAAGGACGACTCACAATGCCAACCTGGCGCATAATTTCCTGTTGTCGCTGTTTCAAACGTTCACGTTCCAGCTGCAACGATTGAAGACGAATCTTCTGCTTCTGGCAGGCCTGTAGATTCTGGTTGCTTTGGATGCCGGTAGGTTGTTGAAGTTGCCAGTTTTGTGGCAGCATCGCGCCGGACGCCGGAGTTCTTTGGAGATGCGATGCTGAAGGAACGATATCTTATATGAATATACGATAAGAAATGAGGATTAGTCAATAATATAAAAATATGTTGATAAACGTGAATCGCATCGTCGAGAAAGGTTCCTCGCCAAGTGATATAAATCTTGCGACCTATTTTAATTTTCGTCAAACTTTAATAATATTTAAAGCCATTACACTCCGATTTCTATCTCAGAAATTCTCAAGTTTTAGACCAGAATTTCCAGAATTTAATGAATTACATTCAAATTCGGCATATTTATTAAAATAAATTAGATGAGAATAAATTCTAAGCTCCAGATGAAAGTCAGAAAATTCTCAAAAACTTGGAAAATGCGGAAGCGGAAAATTTTGAACCAATTTGATTCAATGATTAAATAGTGAGCATCGAGAACTTCTTTAATTCTTAAAATTAATATTTAGATTCGGGATAGCATCTCCATTGTAGTCTATACGTTGCTTAATCTGTAGGATTTGGGAAAAGTAAGAATTCAATTCAACTTACGGATTCGCGGATCGAACCAGGAAGTGGTGCGAGTCTGGTGATTGATGAAATAGATCTCGCCCTCGGCTGTACGCGCCTGTTCCCATCCATCGGGCAATGGACCGAGCGCATTGGATTTGCTGCTCTCGACTGCCGCGGCTACTGCGGCCACGCTTGCGGCAGCGGCCGTTTTCCGCGGATCTTCCCATGTCGTGGTGCGTGTCAGGTGACTGCAAAAAGAAGTAGACGTTAGCGGGATAATACGTAAACGGACAATGTCTGAAATTTTAAAGGAGATTTATAGAAAGATTCTGGATCCTTCAAACCGATTTTCGTAGAGCAACAACAAGGACCTACATTCTAAATGAGACCCTCAGATTTTAAATAAACATTTTTTTTTCAAATTAAATTTAGTAATCATCGTTCCATCACAGTTTGCTTAGTCTCTCCGATACATTTCGTCAACAAAACAATAGGAGTAAACAAACGAATAGATAAATGTTCGATAAACAAATATATTGTAGATTTTCATTTTTGAAAGACTAGCTTAATAAATTATCTATAAAAAGATAGACTAAAACATTGAAACAAACAAGATTGTATAGATTAGAAAGCTTCGTCATCCAAAACAACAGAATATATTGAATATATACATATCTCATTAATGTATAATTTATGATTATGATAACACTACGGAAAAAAAGCGTCATTTTTATATAATTTATTCTAAGAGTTCAACATTTTTCTTACATAATTTTTGTCTGTTAAAACTAACGATATAAAATTAACGTAAGGCAAAACAATCGCGGTCTAGGTAAAAATACATTTATTCAGCGAATTGTGCCTCCATCAGGATTGTGCGAAATTTGACTTCCGTTCGATGTCACATCGAACACTTTAATGCTTGCTTAAGCCGCTCGATCCGCGGAAACTGAATACGCGGTGCGGCGCGTACAGTTATCCACATATAGTAGGCGCGTGCTAAAAATACTCCCATTCAAAAGACCGAAGCGAAGCGACGAGGCGACGTGGGTTAGAGCGTAGGTTTTAACGCCTGAAATAAAGCCGATCTCTTAATCTTGCCGATCTTTTGTTATAGAGAATATTCGCGAACGTTGTACATGCTCTGGGTTAATTAAAAGTAAGGAGATTAGCCTTTTACATGTTTCGCAGAGTTGACTAGGTTTTCAAATGTTGAATGGCAAATAATACCATATCCGCGATTAAAGGAATAATTGTTTTTATTTGTATAAAGTTTATTGCAAAAATAGGACATGTATATTAGAAATAAATATTATATTCTGTTACATAAACTTGATTGTTATTGAAAAGTAAAGAAGTTTGTTATCTAATAACCATTCATGCAGTATACATATCGCGTATCTTTAAATCAACAGATACTTTAAAGCGACCTCGATTTGAGTAACTGAATGACTTACTTAGCTTCCAGATTGTTATTTGATAACTTATCATTCGAGTCCTAATCAAATAAGTCTTTGTGTATTTTTTATTTCCTAATTTTGTGTCATATTCATCTTGTTCATTTAAATAGAGTAGATAGTGTTTTTATTCTACTGAACTTTGAGATTAAGTGAACGTGAACGGTATAACTTATTTATCAAGTAGGTACAATACTTCTCGTCGCCACAACGATGGATTTGCCGTGTCGTAGTTCGGCTTCGGACAACGGCAAAGGAACGGGAGGAAGTCTGTTTTGCACAGCACGCGCGTGTGACGTCATTGCGCGATTATATTTCTGCATCTACACGTCGGGCCACAGACGTACCTGGCATGACGCGTACCTGCCTTGCAACGGGCACGCGTTTGTAAACACGCCGACCCAACACGCTCGTTCAGGTCAATTTATTAATCAGATCGAAGCTATTTGGACGGTACAGTTTATAATTAGCATTACTTTTAGGATAAACAAGATCGAAGTTGGAATAAAAATTTACTTAAGTAAAAATTTACTCCAATAAAATGTGGCTCTTATATAGTTCGAATCATTTTCCATTCATAGTCCATTTTTATTTTTTTATAAAAATATATTTCCCATATTTTATAAAATAAATGCAATTTCTTTCCTCCCTTCTCTTTCCTCTGCTTCAATATAAAACATAACGTTCTGTTGATAATATATCGAATTTGACATTTCGAATTTGGTCAGTCCGCGATTACGCATACTCGCGTTTGTACCATTACTCTGGAAAATTAAAAACATATAGGGAATAACGAAACACCCTATATAACGGCGCAATTGCGCTTCGCACCCTAATCGCGCGCTCTATGTGCGTGGTTCTCTATCGCTTTTCGCCGCTCTCGGTTGGCCGTTGTCCAATAAGAAAGAAGCGGAATTACGCCGCGCCGCCCCTCCGCAGTTGTTACGGGCCGCGAGGAGCACCGCAGAGGGGATAAGAGCGGCGGCAGGGGGAGGAGGGAGGGAGGGAGGGGCATTGAGAGAGCCGAGAGAGCTGAGAGAGCGCTAGCAAGCGCTAGCGCGGTGGAGAATTATAAGAGTTCTGTTGTGCACGCGCGCGCGTACGGCATACGGACTCTACGCGGTGTATTTTTACTCCGGACATCACGGCGCCGGACAACTCGTAAATAGACACTCTCGTATCGACGCTCACCGTTGCTCTCTGCTCTCCTTCGCCGGTTCCGTCGGCTCTCACCGACTCCTTGCATCCTGCTGTTTTCCCATCCCTCTCGCCCTTACCGTTAAGACTCATGGCTCTCGTCCTTTTTACCCTCTCACGTCGCATTCGAATCGGTCCAAAGATCTGAGGTTCCAACGTTCTACGAACGATACGGTTCCGTTCTCACAACAGTTTTGCGTGCGCCCAACGAAATCAGGTATCCAATGTTTGAGATGTTCTTCTTTATATGTTAGACGATCCCAGGTACATCTGTTTAAATACTTGTACACCATAAAATTCACAATTTTCTGCACAAAAGGTGATGCGAATCTCAAACGTCAACAATCTCATAAATCTAGAAAGAAAGCACAAGTAGCACACAGCGCTTACAAAGCGTTAACAAAGCGTTAAAAAAGCATATATAATCGCTTTTTTAGCACTGCTGTGCTACTTAGGAGCTTACTCCAGGGATTTCACAAATTATTAAAATAACTGAATTTCACTGCCAA
>Ga0157363_1006084_pt1 | contig 11320 bp, 10 predicted proteins | sample AttsexASBM1_FD_111477 | JGI IMG/M metagenome (GOLD analysis project Ga0157363, IMG submission 111477) | Fungus gardens microbial communities from leaf cutter ant in Ribeirão Preto, State of São Paulo, Brazil - Atta sexdens ASBM1 | ecosystem: Host-associated > Fungi > Mycelium > Unclassified ...
TACCTTCATTTTTTTACATGACTACACGATAATGTTGATGTCCGAAATTTCATGAGTAGTAGTAATTATGTCTAAAAATATAATTAAAGCTATATATACACTTGTAATTAAATTACCTGTTCACGTAAGGCTATATCGCTATTATAAGTGGATAATTCGTGAAGAATTGCTACTGTGTTGTTTATCTGAAATTATATTAATACAAAATGAAAGTTTGTATTGTACTAATATCAAAAATTTTACATACATTCAGATTACTTTCAGATTAATTTCATTGCTGTCTGTGCTTTTATATATATATATATATATATATATATATATATATATATATATTATTGTAGTTATTAATTATAGTAATTAATTATTAATGTTTTTGTTCTACTATACCTCATTGTAAACAGTTTGACATATATAGTTTAATGTGAGAATTAAGATGTTGCTTATAATGATATGTAAATAATAATATGCTGTGATTGGAAATGTTTTAACCATTTCTTCATCAGTCCTGTTTGTATACATGATATACATATTGCAGCACATCCATATATTAAACATAAAAATAGGTATCATTTGTAGAAACATTTGTACATTAAATATTTTATTTAGTTTGTGTGATATAAGGCATAGCTGTAGATGGACATGCCTACAATTAAATCATAAATGTTCTAATTAATTGCATTATAGAGACATATATGAGAAATACTAAGCAAAATATTATCATAAATTATAAAAAAAATGTAATTTGCGATCGATTCACGGTGTATTGTTACTTCACACAGTGAAGTTAATATTTTCTATTGTAGTATTCACACATACACACATGCAAGCTCGCGATGTATATATGCACATGTAATAATTCTTTTAAAAAAATTACATTATAATCCATATATATTGTTCGTTAACTCCAGCTGTTATTTCTTGACGCACTAAGACTAATCTGTTTTGTCTTCCGCAGTTTGCGGAATCGATTCCTAACAGATCAGAATCGAAACAATCATTGACTCGTTGGAACCTGGACTTTGTACATCTGCATTTAATAAAATAAATTTAGTTATGTTTTTCACTAAAACTATGATCATGAAGCAGAGATGGTAAGCAACGCGTTACTTTTCTTATCGTTTTCTTTTTATTTTAATAACGACAAATAATTAATTGTCATGACTATAACGGTAACATCAAAGTTGGAAAATCACTCGATCGTTACTTATAACAAGTTGGAAAAATGATTCATTACTGAAAAAGATAATTTGTCACTTGTATTGCGTTACTTTTTACTCGTTACTTGTAACGAATACATTACGCGTTACAAGTAACTTTTTTAAGTAAGTAATGGTAAAAAGTTATTTTTAAAAGTGATTTTTTCAAACTTAGTGTATTATTTAATGTGTAATTAATTATTGTTATAATCATAAAAGAATTGTAATGTCATCGTTATTATAGAAATATATAATAAGAGTAATAAGGCGTTATTATTTGCTATTCTTTTTACGAAGTAAATGTACGTATGTACATGTATACCGACCTGATAATAACTCCACAAATCAAAGCATTTAACAAATTGATATATTTTGGAATATTAAATACAAATTTAACACAGATATTTAACACAGATACTTTGTACACAGTATAATTAATAATTTCCTCGACTACTTCGGTTATAGAAATAAATACAATCCATCCGAATATTATTCGAATTATCCAATTACGCAGCTGTTGATATTCCTTTGATACTCCGAGTGCTTCCAATGTGTCGTCCACTATGGACAGTTCATGTAAGCACATTTTTAATTCCTTTAAAACATCGTATTGATCGATTACGCGACACAAAAATAAATTGTTATAATCTTATATTTAAAGCGTAATAAATATATCTTTAATTATATTGTATACAATTAAATGCTATTATTTTCAAAATGTAATTTAATTATAATTATCAACAAATTATATAAAAATTGTGTTCATAACATACTGTTTTATTGAACACATTTTTATAGTTTGTTTATTGTATTTGTTATTATTTTTATTATTATAAATTAAAATTTAAAGATGATGACAAAAATTTAAATTTTTTAAAATAAAGTACTTCAGTATTCAAAATAATTCATGTGAAATTTCCTTGCGATTTACTAATTAATTATGAAGATTTAGAATAAATAAATATTTTGTTTATTTATTTGACCACTAATTCACGTATCGCAATGTAACTTTAACCAATAAGAAATAAAATTACAATGTAACTTTATTTATGTAAATAATATTGAACTACAGGAAGAACTTATATTAAAAAACTGAGATTAAAAATTGAGATATATTAAAAAATTAAGATTTTTGTCATTTATTTTATAATACATTTCTATTAGAGCACAGATTAAAAAAAATTATTACTTATAAAAAATACATATACATATATGTATGTACATATATTATACATATACATGATCCAAATATTATTTAAAATGTAATTTCGAATAATCTAATCTTTTAATAATTTTGTTATTTTTATGCAACGAAACATCCTTAAGAAATTTTACAAACTTAACAAACTTCAGAAACATGAGATATATTTTAACACTCTTACCTTCGAATGAAAAAAACTAATAGGGATCGCTATAAGCACGATAATATGTATTATTATTTGATGAAGAGTATAATCTGTTAAGGTTATAGAATGGCTGCGGTAAATGAAATACACATAAAAACTCCATATGGCGAAAACATACAGATAAGAAAGATATCGCTTAGATTGTGCTAAGAAATATTCAAACGAGCCCAAACTGCAGAACGATCCAATTATTAATAATGGTGCTAGTGCTGTCTGTATCGTCTTCATAGTTTCCTTGTCATCGACTAGAAATTTGAATTAAATTTTTTTGCCACAAGACACAGACGCGTTTTAATACATTTTATAAAAATTCAAAAACAGTTTTATTTTATTTTTGCAGATCCTAGGAACTTCGTAATAGTGCACTGCAAGGTATAGTTGAAAAATAAGATATATACATGCTGTTTAACCAGCAAATTGAGCGGTAGAATAAACACTCAGATAATCTAGATTAGATTGTTCTTTTTTTCGTTGAACTTTATTTATATGTATATATTATTTCAAGATGAACGGTTGTAAACGTGACAATTTTTGCAATATTATGTCTTTTTATATAAATATTTAACTGATGCAATCGTATGTAATTGTATTGAACACAATTATATAGTGAACAGTTAAAAACTCTGAACGTCACATTTATAGTTTTCTTCAACATCGTCAAATTATTTAACTATTATTTATCTTATTAGTTCTTTTATTTTATGAATTTCTAATTAATATGTTTAATTGTTATGGATAAAGAGATAATATTAATATAATGTTAAATATGAAAAGAGCAAATTATTTTATATAATATTAGAGATTTAAGGTCTGATAAATATCTTCATTTCCATGATAATAATGAACATTGTTAAGTAAAATTGGAAAAAACGAATTGATTAATTAAGTATAAAAACACTCACTTATTGAAACGCAAGACTATAAAATAAGTTTGATAATAGAAATTACTATACTTGATATAAGTATATAAGCAATAAAAATAGCAATTTTGATAAAGAAAATGTTAAAAAAATAATTTTCTGAATTGTTATATAATATAAATACGGATGTATAAATATAATGTACTTTGTATATTGATGACATTATATTAGAAAATCATATAATAACAAAAGAAAGAGTTAAATTGCAATTGTAATTAAAAAAAATTCTTGAGCTATATTATTAACCATATTAATAAATGTATTATCAGGAGGCCACTGGTGAAATGAGATGGGATGTTAATAAAGATCGCATTAATTAAGTATAAACAATATGAAATAATTAAAAATAATACAAGTAAATAATATAAGTAAAAAATTTATTTATACATCAATAAAGTAGATTTTATTAGATATATAATATTATGTACAGATAAATATATAATAATATTAAACCATGACTTGCTTTGGCTCTAAAAACTTTTTAAAATAATGAATGTGTCTGTAGAATTCTTCCGTTCGTGTTTTTATCTTTCTATTCACAACTGTAGAGAAAGGAAAATGTTTAATAAAAAAGCTTATCTGAAACAAATTATATGTTGATGATCTCATTAACACAATTTCATTTATTCTTATAAAACATTATTTTTCATAGCACATGAGAAATAATTATTGAATCTATCCAAAAAGTAATTGCGAAAGGAAAATCGAATTAGAAAATTGTGAAATGGAATTGTGACAATCAAAAAAAATTTGTTAATAAAGCATAGAATTTATTGATAAAGAAGAAACAAAATAATAAAAGAATTTTAGAAAAAAATTAGGAAAAACATTTCTCTTTAAAAGGGGAGAAGTAGGAAAAGTAAAATATTCATAAAAGAAGAAAAGAAATTATTGGAAAGAAATTATTGAAAAGGAATTAAAAAGAATCCTAATAATGAAGACTGAAAAGAAAAACAACGAAGAAGAAACATTATATAATAGAAAATATATATACTATATTTATATTTATAAAATTTACTTGGAAAAGATGAGTCTCAGAATGTGAATAATTAATCATATCTGCTAAAGCTACCCTTTTATCGATTTCTCTGTAAAAATAAAATTCTGAAGATAATTAATGACATATTCACATATCTTTTACACATAAATTTTTATGATCTTAAGCAATACATTTATAAAAAGAATATTGCATTACCTGGGTACTATTTTTTCAAAATTTTGTAGAATATACTTGAAGACTAAATCATTATCTATATGTTTTGCAATAATAGAATGAAAAATTACAATGCACTGCTTTACATCAGTAAAATATCTCGACTTTAAAAGATTGATATAGTCGATGATGATAGTATCAGATTTAGAGCACGCTAAAAATTCTAAAAGTTGATTGTTTAATGGTTTCTTTTCCTCATTCAACACTTTGTTCCAAGTTATATTATTTGCTTTCATTATTCCTTTACAATAAGTCCATTCTTTCCATCCCGGAAAAACTCTAAAATATTTCATAAAATGAATAAAAATTTTTTACGACAAATAAGTTTCTGTTACTTTATATTAATTTATTTTATATTTTAAAAACTTGTTCTGTATATATATATATATATATATATATATATATATTAAGAATTGCTCAACATAATTAGAAGAAGCATAATTATAAGAAAATTACTGATGTGATCTTGACTTTTCGTATAACCGTATTAAATCAGAAGTGGCAACAGCCATACATTCTTGAGAATTCAGAACACATGCCCATTTTACAGCTTCGTGCCTTAAACATTTAGTAAAATCATTTTCATTCTTCAAGTCGATGTAGCCTATGTTAAAAAGAAGAAATACCAAGATTTTCTGAAAATGTTCCTAAAATAAAAAAATAAGTTTAATTATATATATATATATATATATATATATATATATATATATATTATATATATATATATATATATGTATATATATATATAATATATATATTTTTGTACTGCCTATTAATTGTTACTTATATAGAAAGAGGCGTATAAAATATGATCGTAAGATTTAAAAGGACTCTTTATATTTTTATTCTTTATCTTTCAATAACTATAATAAGATATATTTTTTTAATTATTATTATTCTTTGGACTATTTCTTAAAACGTAAACCATGAGTGTTTAAACATTTCAAACTTATAAAAATATTTTAGAGAAATTAAGCATTTTTAATTAATTTCGTACATTTCGTGAGATAAAATAATTTTTATATGAAATTGTTTTTATTTTTAGAACATTTTTATGAGTATTTAGTTTAGTTAATTAATATTTGTAGAAAAAAAAGTTGATTTAATTGTGAAAAATTGGTCTCTGAATTTAAAATCAGATGACACATTCTGTCAGCTACCAGCATTGTCACTTCTGTAACTCAAATAATCCGCATAACTAAAATCAGAACCAGTAGTTTTATTACATTTTAACATAAAATCTAAAAAAAACATCTACATGACATCTTTGAGATGTCATCTTACGATCCAATTTTGGACAGGATATTGTCTAGGAACAGATTATTAAATTAATATTTATAATAATAAATATATTACATATAGTTGTTGTTTTAAAATAATTTTGTAGAATTCAAAATAATCGAAATATCGTCACGACTATAAATAATATAATATTTTCTCGCTTTTAAATATTGTAAATTTAATTCAAATAATGTAAGTATCATAAGAAAATATGACTTATCCACTTATTTTATTTTTATAAAACTTTAATTTTTTAAATATGATTCTGATATTTTATACAATTATAATTTTAATTATCCAATTGATAAATTATATTATAAATTATAATATAATTTATTAATTGGATAATTAAAATTATTGTAAAGATTTATTGGTAACATTTATTGTTATTTACCTTGATTTTGGTACTTTTTGAAAATGGGAAAAAACCCGATATATTTTCTAGAATTTTAAACATAGGATACCATGCTACATAATTTGTCTCATTAGACAGATAGTAAGTGAGTTGTTCGAAAAAACTGTACTCCAGTTTGTTCCTTAATAGAAAGAAATACGCGTCATCGATGATTTGAGCACGATTGAGTACATGTACATTCATATATTCCGTTGAATTTAAATATCTTGCAAGTTTTTCCCAATTATCGTTGTCGTAATTAATACGATAATATCCTGTCGTATAATAAAACAAACATCATGATTAAATATGTTGAATAATATGCAAAATTTATGAAATATGGCAGATAGAGATACTATTTTATATGTTAATATTTACCAGCTTGTTGTACATTAATAACGATCCAATCATCTTCTTTAACAGTCAATTCTAAATGTGACATGTTTGGACTCAACCATTCTTCCCTTGTATAATTGGAAGAGTTTTTCGTAACATAAGTCACATGTATCCACATGTTTGTCGGATATGAATTATTATAATAATCTTTCTGTAATGTTATGATAATCTTGTTTCGAAAAATCTTATCTCGTGTCATCTGTAGTATAGGATAACGTTCTTGCATCGTCCAATGATACAACCTAACTGCCAAGTTTAGGTCGTCATTTGATTCATTTGTGGCTTTTTTAAGAATATTGAAGAAACTATCGATAGTGTCATTCCAAGTATTGTCGGATCTAAGCTGACTAAATTTTATACAGTTTAACTTTAAAAGTTATAAATTGTATCCTTTGTGAAAATAAAAATCGGAGCGTAAGTCAAACGTACTGGTAGAGTAACAAATAGCGTAAACAAAGTTTCTAAGAGGTAAAAATTAGTACTAAAATGTAAAAAGAAGTGTAAATGCTTCTTTTAAGTTTCATTATCAATTTTCTCCTCCAGAAGTTTCACTTACGTTTCGGTTACTCTTCTCTTGCATTCGATTTATATTTCGATTTTTATTTTCACCAGAGATTGAAAAATATAATCGCTATTCAAGTACAATTTTTGTACATATATTATACATATATAACTTTATACGACTTCCAACTATTAACAATACTGATTAATATGTTTGATTATGTACACAATGTGAAAATATTGTATTATGTTTATCTTATTACTTACTATATGGATAAATATGTATTGAGACTTGCTTGAAATACAGATGAGGATATTGTTTGTAATAATGTGCGTATAAAATTAGGTGCTATAAGAATTAATATTAATATAATTTGAAACAGTATTTAATATAATTTAATTATATTAGTTTTTACAAATTTGAAAAATGTCGTTTATTTGCAAAAAAAATGTTTTAAAATTTAATAATGTACATGTATTTTGTTTCACTACAAAAATGTGTGTTATGATAAAACTAATATAAAAAACTTGGGACTTTTAAGTCCCATATTTAGAATAAAATTCGTGAACATTCCATTATTAATTTAGAAACGACGGTCTTATTTACCCGATTGAAAATAACTTTATTAATTTTTAATAAATACTTTAATGTCTTTAATAAATTTTATTAAATTTATATAAATTTGTAAGATATTAAGAAACATTAAAGAAACAATATAAATTATAATAAGATATTAAAAAACAATAAAGTATTAAAATAATATATTAGATTTATTAAATTCAATGTCGAAGTCAACTTACCAACAAAACTTTATTTACATTTGCTCTTACCTTTAACATAATGGGTTAAAGGGAAAAATGTCGTATTATCAGAAGACGTATCAATTTTTGATACAAGAGGCATGTCGTAATGATCATTCAAACGAAGAGACTCATGTTGAAACTGTACTGCGAGTAAATCCATCAATTGAGGGTTTATATACTACAATAATAAAAATTTGAATACGTTTAAGTAACTATTTAATTGGATCATATAACATTATATATTGTTTACCAAAAAATAATTTTTTTACTGTTTTTTATTATAATAAAAAATATAATAACATTTCCTAAAACGACTTACAATTTAATGAAAATTGATTGAATTATTTGATAATAATTCATACTCTCTCTCCCCCTCCCTCCCTCCCTCCCTCTTTCCGGTTTTGTGTGTGTGTAATTTCAATTTTAGGGTATACGAGTATTTTCTAACTCAATTTATATTTCAGATCCCATTGAAATTTAAAAAAAATTAAAAATCAATATTTAGTAGTCTTAAAAAATAAGAATAATGTATACGAGTACTTAAAAAATAAGAATAATGTATATGAGTTTTCTATAATCTATCAGTTAGCGTTTTTTTTGTTAGTAAAAAAATATTTATAAAGAAATAACCTTGTTGAGAAGCTTCATTGCATAAAACGTAGCAATACCCTCGTTTAACCACAAGTAAGACCACTTAGATTGGCTGATCAAATTGCCAAAGAATTGATACACCATTTTATGTGCTACTATACGTGCCAGTTCAAATTTCCGCGCAACAGTATCTAATTTTTCATCATAAAGAACAAGTGATTCCCTAAAATAATAAAGTAGTCAAAGATCTTCTTTTGTTATAAATAATGAAATTATTTTGATCTGATGTTAAAAAAATCATATTTTTTTTGTATGTGTATAATAGATGATGTAAATATGCATTGTTTTATGTATGCGTTAATACAAGTATTTAAGAAATCATATTTTTTTATTTTTATGTAATTGAATTGATCTCATGTACAATAACATGAGCATTTCTTTAAATTTTGCAATTTTAGGAAATTTAATAAAATAAAATTTTTCTAAAATGAAAATTTTACTTTTTAGTATATATAAATAATACCTATATAGAACGAGTCCCCAACTTTCCAAGCCTTCGTCTTTGAAACCAGGGATTACAACATAATCTATTTTACGTGGAAGCTTTGAGTTCTTAAATACAGTTTTTAAATATGGTTTGAAGTTTTCAACTAGGTCCTGTGCATATTTTATGTCTTTGAGTTGCACATATCGTCTGCACCGCCAGTGCAACATAGAATCAAAACAATTTGAAAGTACAATCGCTACTTGATAAGGAGATATTTTATCAGTTGTTTCGAAGTATGTTGTAACCGCGTTTTCAAGAGTTTCTGTACGTGTAACGTTAATCTTCGCATTCGATAAAGCTATATAATTTGGTTGATGTGTTATGGAAATGGTAAAATTAGCTCTGAGAGCTGATTTATCCAAGGACGGAAATATTCGTTGCGCTCCAATCCCTTGGAAATCTGCTGCTACGATTATCCACCTGTCACATTTTAAGTATTTTTACATCACATCTTTTCAATTATTTCCGGCATATAAGTATTGAAGGAAAATGTTGAAACATGGTTAAGAGGCAATTGGAGAGTGATATGTATGTAGCACATTTTTCATTATATAAATTATTACATCTTTTCTGGTTTTTAATATAACAGATAATAATATTTTATATTATATATTTATGTTATGACACGTTTATTATATTTATGTTGCTATTATATATATATGCAAAATAATACGAGCATATTTTATGCAAATAACAATTAACATTTTATTTAGCAAATGTTATTAATTCTTTTAAATTTATACTACTCACTTTTTTTCTCCTATGTCATTCTCATAGAGTATTTTGAAGAAGCCTCCTGTGTTATCAGTTATTGTACCAACAAATTTCATGAATAAATGATAAGAATAAAATTGACACCCTCGTGTAAAAGTATGATCAATAATAATGAAAGCTGATTTATTATTAAATAAACTATGTATCTTTTCCTGATTCAAATGTAAATTTTCATAATCAAAAAAAATTCTTCCCGTATAATATGCTTTTAGGCCTTTTGTATTCAGTTCTATAAAATTTACTCCATTTGTAAGATAAAAATGCATAATGGATTCACCATAAAAAATAAAATTGCCTTTTGCTCGTTCATTATCAATATATGTTTTTACTTCTCCTGTATAAAAATCTGTATTTATATAATTTTCGTTCGTATATATCGTTAAATTGATGTGATAGTGTATTAGTTTCAATAATGTCTCTTCAATTATAGGAATTGGCTCATCTGGTAGAATATTACTTGTAATAGTCCTTGCAACAATGAGTACTAGACTAACACTTAATAATTTTATCAATTCCATGATAACCATCGTTTCAGATATCTACAATAATTAATGTTTTGTTGTCGGAAGAAAGAAGAATACAAACATTGTCCAATGAGGGAAGTTCGCCATTGAAATTTATATACAAAATTTAGCAAATTTATTTTCCAAGAACTCCGAAAACATTAAAAATAACTAGTATATTCACATTTAGAATTATTATTAGAGTATAATCTATTATATTTATCTTTAAACAAACAATAGATATATTTTTGTCTCTTACCTTACATTGAAATTATATTTTCGAATAAGATATAATATCTCCTGAAAATTTACGGTTAAAAATTGATCATTATTAACAGAAGTATGTTTGAGAAATCAACCTTACACGTCGAGAATTTATCGAACATTAGCGATATTAATAGTTCATAATAAATATTATGAAAATTTCTTTTTGAAATCGTGTAACAGTAATAATAACAATAATACAACTGCGTAATTGTATAATGTTTACCGATTTAGTCAAATAAATCAATATTATTTACTAAATCCAAAATAATAATTTTTCTCCGAAAATATGCATCTAATTAAAAAATTTTATTCGTATAATGTACCTATATTTGTAATTTATTAGATTTCTCGATTAAGATAGAGCGAAGCTAGTTATGATCTTCAGTTATTATATATATATATATATATATATATATATATATATATCTTTTATTTAAATTATCATAAATCTTCAATTATGATATAATAATGAGAATTTAAAACGTTGCGTATTAATCTTATTAAATAATTTAATACTTATATATATA
>Ga0157363_1006086_pt1 | contig 11319 bp, 9 predicted proteins | sample AttsexASBM1_FD_111477 | JGI IMG/M metagenome (GOLD analysis project Ga0157363, IMG submission 111477) | Fungus gardens microbial communities from leaf cutter ant in Ribeirão Preto, State of São Paulo, Brazil - Atta sexdens ASBM1 | ecosystem: Host-associated > Fungi > Mycelium > Unclassified ...
CATTCTATATATAAAATAATATAAATTTATATTTTATATAAAATAAAATAAATTCTTATATATTTTTTTCTCAGAATGGTTTTTTTTTATATATATATATATATATATATATATATATATATATATATATATATAATATATAGAATTGCCGCGTCGAGAAAAGGGAGAGCGAGCGTTTCGCCACCGTGTATTTCGTCAAGTATTTGTAGAATCGGCTTATTGTTACTAATCTTTAATATATATATTTAAGATATTATATATAAATATATATATTATATATATATAGATATTGTCTTAAGCGTATAATTGTGAATACGAATTTCTATGATCTTGTAATATATAAATTATATATACATATATGCATTATATGAAAGAAATCGAAGGTGTAACTTTTACGTACCAAGTTGCATACTGAGTTACATACCGAGCTATGATCACGTCTCAAGGCATTGACCCGCAGCAAGTAGGCTAATTTTTGGAAAGAGAGAAAGAGGAAGCAAGAGAGAGAGAGAGAGAGAGAGAGAGAGAGAAAGAGGAAGCATGCGTGTGTATGTGTGTTTCTCTCGTTTGTGTGAGCCGTCAGGCTCGCTAATAAAATGTCTATTAATCTTCCGCGCGTAACATGGATGTCTGTCCACGTTTTGCCCACCTCTGGGTAACTTGGCTATAATCTGTCCCACGCGAACGCAATTTATCCACGATATCTCTTTTCTCGATTTCTCCCGCACATTTTGGATAAATTGATTCGATGACGATTCAATCTGTAACTCGATAAAGTGAGAATCAAGCGAGTTATTCGCTCTTAGCTAGTTTCTATTGAGAAAAGAAACTTGCTCTTAAAAAGCGCAAATACATGATACTACTTAATCTTTCCCTAATAACTTTGTGTGGATTGGGCATTATAGAAATTCGCTATGTTAAAATTTCTTAGGAGAAATCGTTACGACGTATTTTATGTATCTTTTTTTTTCTTCGTCGAGCAGTTTTCTATAATTGAGTCTTTTCCTTCGAAGGGCAGACTCTTTCTCGCATTTTACATGCTCAATCTCGTCCCCTGGTTTTTACACGTTTCTTCAGGACGGGAAGTGCGTATAAAGAAAAAAAAATATATATATTCCCGAAGAAAGGAAGCTACGCGAGATCTAACGATTTTAAATATCCAAGAAAATCGACTCTTGCAATTAGTTGAACGTTTTCACGAGATATATCTCGAATCTTTAGAAAGAAATGAAGAGGCGATATTTTCCCAGAGCATTTAACATATAAAATAGCGTTTCAAAATTTAAAGAAAATTAAATGTTCGTGAAAAGAAAATAAACTATTAGTTATGTTTTTCACGAGATATTTTAAATCTTTAGGAAGAATAGATGCGATATTTTCTCAAAAAAAAAAAAAAAGATAAGAAAGAAAAGCATTTAAGATTTAAACTCGGCTCTCGGTGAAGAGAACCTGTATTCTCCAATGTCGAGATTCGATGGAGATAGCAAAATTACCGCAACGCGATCATGTCAGAGGGACGATGATCCTGCGGATATAGCGAATGACAAAATGATTATATCTTTTAGAGAGGCGTAAGCCGCCGCGCATGTTTTCCAGCGCGATTTCAGGCTAATCTCGATTTCGGTTCAGCGAGATAAGGATCGCCTTTATCGTCGACCGATCGATGGACGAAACGCATGTACATACGATACACGGCGGCGAAATTTATATATTATTCGCGCGTATTATACACCCATAGACACATTCCCGACACATTCACGAAACCGACACGTGCGCATACATATACATGGGCACGCGACACTCTCACATGTCACGATGCACTCCTTATTTGAGTGACATGACGACGACTAACGTAGAAGGCTGTTCCTTTTTTTTCTTTTTTATTTTCTTTTAAATATATGTATAACGTTTTCACAGGGAGTTTTGAACTTTGTGATTATGCGTGTTAGAACAAAGAAGGGGGAGTGAAGTAGGAAGACGCGCGGGGGGTGAATGCGATTCGAAAGAGAGGGAGAGAGTTAGCAGAAATGTATGCGCGCGTGATGCCGATTTATTGATTGTTCTTAGCAGCTAGCGTGTAGCGTGTCGATATCGATATAGGAATATTAAACGATAAATCATATGATAGCGCGCCCGTTTTTGCATACCGGAAAAGTATAAGAGAACGAAAGCCGGATGAATAAGAAAGAAAAAGAGACGCGGCGCGCGATCGTTGCTAGCCAATTTGCTCCAACCAGTCCTTTTTTTGTACCAGTTCTTTTTTCTAAATAATCTCTTTATATTGTAATGTGTATTCTATATATGCTTAGAATGAAAAGAACTTTTGTATAACACGCGACACTCGACGCGCGCGTTCATCACGGCACATACGAGTCCAAAAGAGTAAAAAGATGTAGTAGCGAATTTTTTATGACCGCCGAGACGATCGCGAGATTCGTCGGGTCGATTGATAATGATGATGATGGCAATTAGCTCATAAACGTAGGACGTTCCTTCGACGCTACAATCGCGAGGGACGCTAATAATAATAACAATAATTATTATTATAATTACGATAAGAATAATGATCACAGACACGCACTCTTGCGGACGGGATGTTCGGACAGACGAGGATAGGTTTCGTTGTCGAAGTGACGGTTCCATCGTCGAAAAGCGGCATCGATCTCACCGTTGTAATCATTGATCGGGACTGATCGAGATGTGTGAAAACGGTAATGATCTTTGAGAATCGTTGGGTCGTTTCCACGTAAAGCCCAATCTATAATTGTTTAAGCATATTCTCTAAATTCTTTGGAATCTCATTCGAAAGAATGAAGATTGAATTAGTCTTGAGAAGAGTGGCTCAGTTTTCAATTTTTGTGAAAAGTGAGATTTCACTTTTCAAAGTGACAATTCTAATTTTTTAGAGAATAATTGTAAGTTATAAAGATTGATCATCTTAGTCGAATATTCTTCTCGTATATGATTCTAATTGGTAAATTCTTACAACTATAATCATAACTACAATTATAAAATGGACTTAACATTGCGGATCGATAAATCGCGCGATATTTACGGCTGTGAAACACGACAGACGTAATCCAAAATGATTCGGCATACATTTGAGACGGCATGGAAATGTTTGGAAGGCATCTCTCGAGGGATGTTTAAGATCGGGACGTCTTTTTAAATATATTACGTCTACGCACAGACGTTCGCGATGACCGCGAAACTGTGCTCTCCGAGAATAAAAATGTAAGCACAGAGTCTTGAATAATGTATAATGCGTATCCTTTAAATTCTTTGGATTGGAATATTTCTCTATAAAGAGTGAAGATTGAACTTTGAAAAATGGCTCAATTTTCAATTTTTTTTTTAAAGTAAAATTTCATACTTCATTGTAAAAGTTTCAGAGAATAATTAAAATCCTTCATTTCCTTTCTTTTCATGATATAAAAAATTCTGGTAGATTGATTTTCTTATGCTGTATACGTTATGCAAGAATCTGATTTCTGCCCTAACGAAAGATGGATCTGGATGTGCATCAGATGAAAGAAAAGATACACATATATAGCCAGTGAGCGCATTTTTGAAAATCGAGCTGTTATTCTCAGCAGTTAGAATTATCATAATTTCATGTCGCGAGTATCGCATGTAATGTGATGAGAAAGAGCGAATCCTTCTCGCACCACATTTACGAAACATTTCTGAGTATATTATCTTCGATTCCCGTGGAATCGGAATTTTTTGTGATCAATCGGGAATCGATTAATGATGTTTTGATTATCGTTCGGCTCCTTTTCGCAAAGCTCAATTCGCGTAGAAAATCATGTCGTTGTTTCAACCGTTCTGACACTTTTCAGCTCATCGACATTTCTCGAGCGAGAGGGGGATGAGATATGCGGATCGAGGGGAACAAACGAAGCAGCCTTTTCCGTGCATTACATATTTTTTTATATGATCGGTCGTGCGTCTTTTGCGAGAGAATCGCTTGTGCGATTTCAACGTTGCGTTTCGAAGAGGGTCGCGGAAAATCTCAAATAGAATACAGAAGTCATAATAAAATAAAGACATCATCGTGGCTTTATCTGTCACTTATATTAAAATTATTTTAAGTATCAAATAACATCATAATGATGTCATAATGACATCCTATGATATATCATGACTTTTTATTCTACTTGGGATGAGGGGGTGGGAGAGGAATCAACTGTGGTGGAAGAACGATAGATGTGCAGGATGTCGAGTGCGAGGCCGCACGAGCCGAATCGTGATGGTGAGAAGAAAAAGAAATTGATCTAGGACGATGATTTTTTACCTTTTTCTAAAATATGTCAATCGACTTAAGATATTAGTAGCACATGTTGATGTTCGATATTCGCGGATTTTCGGGAACGAGTGTGCGTCCGGCAGAATAAGGAATTTTCACAAGTGTGCCTGGTGCGTGAGTGCATTCGCTCGAGAGGAGGAAAGAGTGACAGCTGCACTGAAAAAAAATTACTATATTCTTGATATATATTTTCTTGAATAGTATTAAATAAACATTTATTTACAGTAAATAAATATTTTACTCAGTAAAAAAATTACAGTTAAATCACATTAATGATTTTTGTATCAAATAAATATATATGTTTTACATTTAGTAAGTATTTATTTAGAACTATTCAAATAAATATTTATTAAAATTTAGTATTTTTTTTTTCAGTGTAAACAGCGAGATTGAGGAGAAAACGCGTGCAGAGGGAACGAGTGAGTGCGTAAAGTGATTCTCAATTAGTTGTTTGCACACATTAGCGCATGGATATAATATAATTCAAGGAGATATGGATGAGACAAGGAATCATCGTATTTAATTAGTGATCTTCTAGCTTCGATCGTGGTGAACGCGCTAAAATCTTCCGGATCTCATTTTTCTACGAAGTGACAACTTCGGTTCTTCGTATTCTCTATGTTTCTGTGTTCACATTCGCGATCGCGAATTGTCTCGTGAAACCAACCACCGAAAATACGCGACCTCGTGGACGTGATTGCGTTGATCGCGCGATCGAATGTAGCGACTTAAAATAATAGAGAACTATGTTTCTCGCATACGAAAAACGACGATATCGCTGATAATATCCTTTTTTAAGAGCTCCATCTTTTAGCATTTTACACTCTCGCATGTCTTGTAATTTAAAGTGTAGTAAAACTCATCGTCGACTGAAACGTATTATATGAATATCTGTAGGCTCGATGGATTATATGGTCGCGTGCGTGGAGAAAATAAATTATTTTTTACATTTTATTTTTAAACCTCTGGATATATGTGTCGTCACATGCTGTTATCGTAATTATTATTTTTTATAATTATGTCAATACTAAACGATATATTTTTCTGATTAACCAGTACTTTTTATTAACTTACAATAAAAAAAGATACGAGAATCAACACACATCATTGTACAATAATAAAAGATAAATTTAAGAAATTTTTTTAATCTATCCGTCGCCATCTCGTCGTTCTTGATGTCTGTATGTCGACTCGCGCTTTAAACCATTGTCTTAATTTTTTTTAATTAACAAATATTTTTTTAGTGATTTTTTTTTTTAGTAATTTAATGTATAAGGCAGTTTTTAGTAATTTAATATATAAACGAAATACTACAAATTAACAATTATATTTTATAATGATATCTATTTTTTTAATTAATAAATACTTTATTAATTTAATACATAAACGCGGAATGTGTATACTGTAAAAAAAAAATTAACAGTTATATTTTATAAGAATATTTTATAATGTAATATTTTTTATTTGCGAACCGTACGTTATACAGAGAGCTCGTGATATGGAAATAGCATCGTGTGTCGTGCGGCTATGTAATTTTCGAGCTCCCGTCACTGTGAGAACCAGTAGCGCAGTATTATTTACTCGTAGGGGGAGAGAAAACGGCTGTCTGTGTGTTCGCATTTACCCTTCGATCGAGGGATCGTGCAATTGTGCGCGAGATCACACCGGCGCGGCGAGATCACTGATCGCGTTCAATTATGCGACGCTTCTCGCGTCGCCATCGATCGTCGGACGAGATCGTCGCGTTCATCAATCCTCATCGCATTGTCGATCGCATTTTCCGATCGCTCCTGTCGACTATGCTCAATTTACCCGTTAACTTTTAACGGCGAGCTTTCGTTGAGTCTGGTCGTTGGCACGGAGAACCGGAAACGGAAAAAGGAGAACGCAATTTAACAGCCAGAAGGGCCAAGTCCACCCTCGAGCTACGGGCGTCCTTTATCGCCCTTTATTTTTTTTTCATAAATATATACGAAGAACGATCAACGAAGGAGACGTGTCTTGCGTATCGTTTCGATAGCGAACTCCTCGCTCTTCTTCCTTTCCTTCGAAAATGATTGCCCGAATTTTGTTCGAGGAAGCCGATAGGAAATAAATATAAAGAAAAATAATTAAAAAAAAAAGAGATGAAAGAGACAGGAAATGTAAAGTATCCTACGAGAGCCATCGCACCAGGCCAACGAACCGAGGAACTCACGCAATATATTATCTGTATCAATATGTATCCGGAGTCGACGGAATCTTCGTAAATGTAAAACATAGCCGTGATCGATCGATAATCGTAGCTTAATTAGCGGGTAATACATAATAGAGTTTATTTTTTGGTCGCAGAATATTGTTATAAATATATTTAGCCGTGAGCGAGGGACGTTTGCGTGTGTGATGTATGCCTGTGTGCGTTTTCGCGCGTACGTGTGTTCGAATGTGTACGTGAGAAAAGGGATGAGAAAGATATTCCCTGAAGGCGCAAAACATCTAAAATACGGAGGTACGCCCCCCGGGATAGATGCGAAAGTAACACGCAATACTGCATGCAATGCGTACGTGTGTGCACGTGTTCACCGTTGCGTTTAGATTCGTGCGTATTAATGAAAAGTACGTGCGAGAGAAATGTGAAGTCGCTGCGATGAGAGGTTTCTCGCGATAGCTCTGTACAGCAAACACGCTCAATCGAAAATGATAATTATTGAGACTAAACAGTTTTTTTTTAACCCTTTCACAACCGATTTAATTTTTGTATAATCTTTATTGATGAACATTTTATCATTGGCGGGACAGAGACATCTCATCAAACTTATTGAGAGAAATTCTTAGTGGGACACTAAGATATGTCCCGTTGTTCACGAAAGGGTTAACAGTTTTAACGTTTGAGAAAAAAATTACTAAATCTTATAGCATATTTTTTTTTAATAATACTAAGTAAACATTTACTTATCGTAAATAAATATTTATTCAATAAAAAAATGAATAGTTGAATCAAATTAATGATTTTTGTATCAAATAAATATATGCTTACATTTAGTAATATTTACTTAGAATTATTTAAATATTTATTAAAATTTTAGTATTGTTTTTTCAGTGCATACACAAAACGCGAGTGACTCTGAAAATTCCTCCGTTCTGAATCAGTTGGGAATATAATCGAGAGTAATGTATTCTCGTCGAGGAATATATTCTCGTCGCATCGATACTCGATCACCCGGAATTCTCGACGTTTTCAAGCGTGTGTATTTAATCGCTCGTTTTTAATGAATGAGAGATTGATAACGATTCGACGATCGATGATCACGCAGCGTTTAGCGAAATTCCATCTATTTGAATCCTCGCTCGTTTAGCACGTCTGTCTCGCTGCTCACGTAGGCGTATCACCAATTTTTTATCTCGTTCTTTTCTCTCTTTAGATAAAGAAAATCCGAAGCGTATCTGGCGCTAAATGGGCGAGGATCTCCTGCGAAGCCTGCTGATCTGGAGTCGCGCGGAGAATATATATTGTGGCATTAAATAACGTTAAGGGCATATATATATGAATGAGGGGGCCGTGATGCGTGCGGTTTCGCGTAGGATAAGTTTTCGATCTGCTGCAATCAAGGGTGAATATTTTAACCAAGGATTTTGTGAAATTGCTCGTGGACGGGATATCGAGTCAGTTCCCTTGTCCGATTTTTCTCTCGCGGTTCTCGCTGCGAAGAGTATCGTTAGATCTTTATTAATTCTTGAAATTATACGCGTAATTTTTCGATCAGAAATAACGCGATTATCCAGAGTTCGAATTTTCAAGTTCTTTTCTGCTCTTCCTTAACTGCAGCTGCCGCACGTGACACGGTGCGGATGCAGCGGGGCAGAAATCGTCTTTGCGCTGACGTAGTATATATTATAAATGTGTATGTACATATAAATGTATAGACCTGCGATGAGAGGCAGAACGCGTGAGAGGGAGAGTGTGTGCGAGAGAGCGACTAGAAAGGAAATGCGAATAATGGATGAATGGATGAGAAAACTATTGTCAAATGCGTTCGCGGAGTGGATCGTTATCGTGATATGTCTCGTTGACGACAGATTCTTTCGGGGAAACAGATTAAACGAGTTTTGTCTCGGAATTTCGAAAATATTCGGAGTTCTTCGGCTGGCTTGCAGAAAGAAAACTCGAAAGTTAAAAATTATTTCTGAAGATTAAAATTACTCTCTAAATTCTTTGGAGTGAAATCTCACTTTAAAGGAGGGATAGCAAAAGATGTTTTTTTTTTAGAATAAATTGTATTTTTTTAAACATGTTTTAATGCTTTATATACATGTTTTAAACAATATTAATAAAAATATGTTGAAAATATCGATTAGCACTTTTTTAAACAGTTTAAAACATGTTTAAAATATGATGTTTACCAATTCTGTTTTAAAGAGTGAAAATTGAGCCAGTCAAAAAAACTCAATATTCAGTCTCTAAGAGTGAGATTTTATTCTTCAGAGTAAAATTTACTCTAAAAGTTTTAAAGAGTATCTTCATCGAAATGTGAGAGAGAATAACGGAACGTGGCAGCGTTAATGTTTTCAGCTTCACCCGTTAACGCTATGTCAACGTAAATATGTTAGATGAATATTATTATTGTTGTTAGAAATTTTATTTTTATTCGTAAAGGGTGAGATACCTGTCGTCAATTGAATAGTCAACGGTACATCTCGCGTATGCATGTACGTATGTATAGGCAACGACATTAATATTTATTAATTATTGGCGTGCACGATATCCCGTCGGGGAACGATTTTCCGCGAGGAAGGAAAGATCCTCCTCGGGGAATCGTTTGCCGCGACGCGTTCCGATTCGTCTCGTTGGAACGATTTATCAGTAGGGTCGTACTTTCATGCTCGTTTCTCGATCACACTTATACATGTACACTCACACATGAACACGTACACATTATTATAATTACCCAAAAGTAACTTGTACTATGTAACTATTACTATTTTTATGAATTTTTGTACATTTTTCTAATTATTTTGTATAATAATCATTAGCGGAAAGAGAGAAAATGGCAGAGTCTGACACCCACCTCCCCAAAAAAGTGTTCAAAGCGGAAAAAAGGAGCTACATCGACGACGAAAAGAAATAGAAAAAAAAGAAACGAAAAAGAGAGAAATTTGGGTGTGAGTGCGCTAATTATGCAAGCTAATTCGAATGTATGCGCGCGATCGTATGTGTGTGAATTTACGAACGTGTGAAAGATAAAGAAACATAGTGAGAGAACATGAATGTAAGAGAAAGAGAGAAAAGATGAGGAATGCAAAGTAGATGATGGAAGAAGTACGCGAGAGAACGTATAGCGTGCATGTGCGACATTTCGTGAAGATAAAGAGAAAGAGAGATGGAAAAAGAAGAGAAAAGAAGAAGGAGAAGCCACGATTGTCGACAATGTAGTCCACCGTTTGTCTGTGTAATCTTATCTTAAATCTGTCTCCTTGTCTGTCTGTCTGTCTGTCGGTTTGTCTGTCTGTCTGTCCGTGCTGCGTTTTACAGGAGAGGAAAATCCGTTAAGATCTCTTTAAAAAAAAAGCGACGTAACGTTACTTTTTCTCTTGAAATATATGACGCAATGACGATGACGATGACGATGATTTTTATGTTTTGTATTAAAAGAAAAACGCGCGACGAAATTTCTTCGTGACAAACCCGCTAAAGATATATATATATGTATATTTATATAAATATATACATATATACATAAATATATATCGTCGGAAAGAGGTAGAGAGAAAGAGAGGGAGAAGAAAGGGGAAAGAAAAGAGAGCGATACTGATCGGAAGAAAAGAGAAGTAGAGTATCGGGAAAGTATAATAAAAAAAAAAAAAACGACTAAATGATGTTCAAAACGACGATAAAACAAAAGAAGGAAGGAGAAGGGAAACGGTGTGAAGAGGCGGTGAGGATTTAAATAATTCCACGGCTCTCCGCAGGCAAACGCCGCGAATAAGCGAAAATGTGTGTGAAAAGAAAAAAAAAGATCTACTTCGTATTTGACGACGTGTTTGTTATAATTATAAGGGTCACCTTTTCTTTTCTTTTCTCGAAATGAAATGCTATAAAATAGATCAATTCTTTCATGGATATACGGTGTCCTGTTGCTTTCGCCTGATCCCAAATGCGGTTCCAATCCGGCGAGAGACATTCTCGGTTATGTGCGTGCAATCGAGCGAAGGGTTCGGAGTATGAAACGCGGAGTTTGCGAGGTCAAACTTAAAACGGTTGACCTAAGTATGTATTATGAAATTTATTCCGATCTCGAAATTATTCAATTATTTTCTAGAATTCTATTTGTAGGAAAAACGGAATCACTCCGATCGAAATCCAGTCCGATCGGAATCCATTCCGAATAATTTCATAATACGTACCTTGTACGAATTGTAAAATCGACATTTCGTAATTACAGTTACGAAAATTTAGTTCCGATTTAACGAAGAATTATTGCTCCGAACCGTTCGAGCTCTCATCTCCCATCCTCGATTCCTCGATGAATGCTCCCGTAAAAAAAAAAGAAAAAAGAAACGCAGAGAAACGAGTTATATGTGTATATATTTTACGACGTCTCGAGTATAAAATCAGCGAGCCAAAAGGCACGATCGCCACCCTGTTTTCTTTGCCCCTCTCCGCCGCATCCCCGCGCGCGATATATAGTTCGTAATATATTATTCTTCTACTCTTACTACTTGATATTTATATGTGCAACTTTTCGATTTTGTTCGTTTCCATCCTTTTTAGTACTTTAATAAATGAGTTTGTTAAAAATAACCTGATGGCACTTTATTTACGTTACTCTCTATTTGTGCGTTTTCTTCTTTCTCTTAATTTTGATAGTGATCATTACGTTAAATCGCTCGGTTATAAGTGTGCGTAAATTTCTTTACTTTAATCAATTTTAAGTTTCCATTAAAATTCATATTGATTTTATGAATCGTTCCCATGGAAATAAAATGATCTTATAAATGATCTTCAGAAATTAGAAGTGGAATAAAAAAAGCAA
>Ga0157363_1006088_pt1 | contig 11318 bp, 8 predicted proteins | sample AttsexASBM1_FD_111477 | JGI IMG/M metagenome (GOLD analysis project Ga0157363, IMG submission 111477) | Fungus gardens microbial communities from leaf cutter ant in Ribeirão Preto, State of São Paulo, Brazil - Atta sexdens ASBM1 | ecosystem: Host-associated > Fungi > Mycelium > Unclassified ...
GTTAAGATTATTCATACACACATCGAAAAATTATAATTAATTATTATATATAAAACATTCAAATTCTTTGTTCCTACTTGTAAATAATATAAGTTACTAAGTAACTTGTAATAATATAAAAGCGTATATAAAAAGCTTACCTTTATTTTTTCCTTAGTTCTCTGTTATGAGATGAGACCTTATACAAGAAAATCCTTATATCTCATATTAGGAATCCTTTTTTTGAGTAAAATTGGCACTTTCGATAAAAAAATTTCACATACAACAAAGTATAGCTACTATCGGTCGCTAACTTTTGGTGATAAATCTTGAATATATTTCCTATAAAACTGATACCAAAATAGAAATTAAGGTTGCAAATTAAATAAATTACAAGTCTTCAAAAAAGGTATCTTATATTAGGCGACTTCATCCTACGTTATTAATCAATGAATCTAATCAGCTCATTGATCAATTTCGAGAATTTGAATTCTGATAACGAAATATAATCGCTCGAATTGAATTCTCTTTCCATGTGTTGTTAATTACATGTGTTTTCAATATGATCTGATTTTTTATTAAAACGGCAAGGTGTGACGAGCAAAGCGGTCGCCGAGGACTTGCACTACGGTGACATATCTTGCCAATTTAATTCAACGACGCTGACGATGGCCGAACTTCCGGTGCCATGCGAAACCGCGAAGAATTCTACCTAGTAAGTTTTGTATCACGTGCTCCAAAAAATCCCAAAAAAGTTGGGAAAACGTTCCGCCGAGAGACTCACGTGTAACTGTAAGCACAATTAGCTTAGATCGCAACTCGGTTCCCTTGTATTTTTCTCTCGCAACTCGATTTCCTTGTAGAAGATTAATTCACCGCGCGTAGCTTGATATCGCTAAATCACGCATCGGTAATAAAACTGAGATATTATTACGAAATTCTTGCTTGAGAAGACACGCGACTCCGTAAGATTAATCATTAACGTGCCAGAAAAATTACTTATAAGTGCCGCAAATAATTTTTCGCGTGATTCACGATGTGAGATGAATCTTCGTGTAAACGAATTGTACGTAATTTGCACGATAATTATATGAACAGATCGAGCGGATCGAGGTCTGTACACCAACGCAGCAATTATCGCGTGCGTCATTACGCCGAGCTTTCGCTCGATCCACTCATATAAACGCTCTTTGTTGCTACAGCTGCCAATCCCTGGAATTGAACGGGTCCTATTACTGCGAGTGGAATTATAATGGCCTCGGTCTGGACTATCAAATCTTGGCGGGGCCGAGCTTCATCGCGGTCTACACGATCGTCGGTATTATCCTGGGAGTCGCGGCTGACAGATACAACAGGTAAAAATCAATTTACGTTTTCCAGGAAGAGCCATAGTGTTTTAACAAACAGAATTTTTGCAAACAATAAGGATATAATGATTCATTCTGTTGTCTGTGTCTCTTGCCGGAAAGCTACATCTATAATTGCACAGACAAAATATATTTGCTATATCTTTAATATTCTTCTTTCTCGTTACAGAGTGAAACTGCTGACTGTTTGCACTGTGATATTCAGCATTGCAATTATCTTGAGCGGAGCCGTGATTGAATACTGGCAGCTCGTTATTCTGCGAATGCTTCTGGCGGCGGGGTAAGTCCTGGTAATATAACGGCATTTCTGATTGTTCGTTCGTAATTAACGAATTACGATCATACCGTTATATTAACATTATATTAAAATCCGAACGAATATTGCAGAGAGGCGGGATGCAATCCATTGGCGACTGGTCTTCTGTCAGACTGGTTCTCGGAAGAACAACGAGGCCTTGTCATGTCCATTTTCAATTGGGGCATTTATGGCGGTTACGGCATCGCCTTTCCGGTCGGTCGATACATACCTAATCTGAACGCCTGGGACCTGGTGAGCTAATATCCGATAGACATTGTCTCCTTTGTGCTATTTTCTCCCTCTCTCTTTCTCTCTCTTTTCGCATTGGTTCTCAAAGCCGGCGTGTTCCGGTGAATAATTGCTCGATATATAACCTGAAATCATTTCCGCGTGGAAGGAAAGCATAATGAAGGTCACATTAAATTGCTTCGATAGTACAACAGATCATTTCCGACGATGGTATAAAAAAAGACGCATATTCGAATCAAATTATTCAGGATTAAATACTGGCACAAATACATAATATTAGCAAAGCAATAAATTAATTAAAATATAGAGACAATTAAGAGTTAATATAATTAAATTTAACTATTAATTGCCAGGGCTGGAGGATCTGTTATTATGGAGCCGGAGTGATCGGCTTAATCATCGCCCTCCTCACCGGTCTGTCGTTAATCGAACCGGAAAGAAAGACGATCGGAGAAGAATCGACTAACGACGGAGAGCGACTGTCGATTTGGAAAGTACTACTGCAACCGCGCATTGTTCTTTTATGCCTCGCCGCCAGCATCAGACATAGCGGTAAAAGGCAATACCTTGAAGCGAAAGGATTGAGATACATATCGAGGGTATATTAGCGATCTATTCGAGTTTGCATTAATTCGACGAATTTGCCTTGCCATGATGCTTTCTTCTCTTTAAACTTTATCTAATAAAACTAAAACCTGTGTTTGAATTTCGTCGATTTGAAGAAGGAACGTGTCAAATCTGACTTAAGACAATATAACTTCTCTTTGAAGTTCCGGCATTGATTTTAAAATATTCCACACTAATTATATAGAAAATTAGATCTCAATGAAATAAGTTAGTTTCCATTTATAATATGAAAAGATATCGTAAACACAAGACTCAATAACTCGTTGTTTCTTAATTATGGTGTATCAAATGCTCTGTGAGCAACAAGTTTTACATTTTGGATAAGCCATAAACTGTTCATTATTGATTTCATTATTGAATCTGATGTCTGTGATATCATTTTGTTTACCATAAGCTATATCAAATGTGAAAAATAATTCATTTCACCAGGATCCAATTAGCCTTTTATTTCAATTATCTAAAATTATTTTACTTGATCGTAATTAAATCGTCAACATACAGGGATTATCTTTATTCTTTCCTATTAATAAATCTATTTCCTTCTTCGATCATGCTATTTACTTTTAATTTATGTCATAATCTTTTTTAAATTGCACGTACTGCTTTACCAAAACAGGATTTTGTCGCTTTTTTCAGGCGGTTTGTGTTTCGCTTACAATTGCGATCTGTACTACAGAGACTACTTTCCGGACTACGATCTCGGCTGGTGGCTGTTCGCCGTCACAATTGTCATCGGTAGTCTGGGCGTCGTGGTTGGTGGAGTAGTTAGCGACAAGATCGTAGCAAAAATGGGAATTCGTTCGCGTGTAGCGTGTCTGGCGATCAGCCAGCTAATCGCAACGCCATTCGCATTCGGTTCGGTATATTTCAATCCTCTTTGGGCAATGATCACACTAGGAATCTCTTATTTCTTCGGTAAGACGTGACAGAATTGAATGCTCTAAATTTCCAAGCTCAAACATTCCATAAAATATCGATACATATTTTATACAGCAATTGCCTCTAAATTCAACGATCGTTTTATTTGCAGCTGAAATGTGGTTCGGAATAGTGTTCGCTGTTGTGGTGGAGATTGTTCCTCTGAAACTGCGATCAACAACCGTCGGCGTTTTCCTGTTTGTCATGAATAACATTGGCGGAAACTTACCAATCCTTGTTGAGCCTACCAGAATAACCATCGGTTTCCGGGAATCGTTATATATTTTTTACGCTGGCTGCTATGGTATCAGTAAGTATATGTAACAGAATACGAAATTAATTCTTATTGCCGCCGTATAATTTGTATTTGCAATCGCTTATGTCATTGAATTTTTTATAGAAGTTTCAACTCAGGAAGCAAGAAACATCTTGAAGCATTCCAATGTTTGAATGTTTCAAAATGTTTCTTGCTATTATTAGAAATGACTTTTATAGAATCAATTCTTAACTTTATTATCATATATATATAACATTGAATTTAAATAAATTAAAAAAACAATCATGAAAACGACTAGTAAAATTGCTCTGACAAGCCTTTGGTCACGAATAAAAAAACGTGTAGTTGGATGATAATATCAGACTCTTTGACGTAGGTTCCATTATGTTCTTCTTCACCATGTTCCTAATGGACGGTCCCGCGGAGGTGGAGAGAAAAGTAGACAAGGAGGCTCCGCCAGTGTACGACAATAGCACATTTACTAACGACGATGGCCAATTGCCAACGTTGGAACTGTCATCGTTTCCGGCGCGACCGCCGATCTACGAACATTCTCGGCTATGAGCAGGAAAAGGCTGTTGCTCCAAAGAGTGTAATGTAAATAGTGTTTCAGTTATATTGGACCAGGCATGAGTCAGATAGCTAAAGATTGATGACATTAACTCATTAACGTTGAAATTTTATAAGAAGTGTTTCACACTGTTGACGGTTGATAAATTGAAATTGATATAATCTACATTTCTTTATTTATAGTGGAAAAATACCAGATATTTTGTTTGTGATATTTTTTTGCGACTTTCATCGGTCAAATGTTGATGGGTTAAAGTTCCTCGCATGTCAAGCTAAGACTTGCGAAATTATGCAAAGGCGCGATATACAAAGCAGCAATTGCGATAATTAAAAGTTCTGTTTTGTTTGAACGCGCCATGTTGCAAAACATTCACGAGCGTATGGTGGATTACATAATGTTCTTGATAAAGAAGTTTACAAAAAAGTTGATAAACTCCGACTATCTTCAAGATACGTTCTGTGTTCTTAAGATAGAAGTCTGTAATGAAGTGAGTACTTACAGGTGTAATTTTTGTAAAAAAAAATAAAAATGAAAACTTTAATATAATACTAAACTTAATATTGTGGGGATCGAAAATTAATTCAAATCTCACTAATTGTGAGATTTGAATTCGGAATTTCTCGTTTTCCATCCTAGTGCGTTAGAATTTAATGCGCCGACGATGTTCCATTATTGTCATAATTATTCTAGTCGTTCACGTATACTTTAAATCATAATCCTGCGATTCTCTTTTAAGTCATTTTAATTTAAGCCATGTCAATCTTAATTATATAATTATACCTACTATTAGGATCCAGGTGTGTCAAAAAGTTATTTACGCATGTATGTATTCATATATTCAACACGAATTGCATATCGCAAAAAGTGTTTTATTGAGAAAGTCACATAAATTAATATTATAAGCTAATATTAAGTGGCTAATATTTTGGTGTTATCACATGTCTTAGACAGCCTGTCGAGCTCACCATAGCGGATAATACAAAAACGATATAATGACATATCGTACATTTTACTATATGGACCACGCTGACGAAATATTACATACGAGGATACGAGTAATTTTACATACGACATACGGATTAGCAGCGCACTTGAGATTCGCCATTCATCTCTCTATATACAAATTATTTAAAATAAATAAACGAATCTCTACACATGTAATATACAAAAGTAAGAACCGCGGAGGGAGGAATCGCAGAGTATCCTCTAGACGGAGAACGACGATGCCTCGACGAAGAGTTTTGTCATGAGAAATGCTGTGTACATATCTACATACAGAACCGTACGGACGACACATGTTCGATGTTCTGCGAATAAATAGCCGCTTAAGAGAATAAATACGCCGTGGCAACTAGATTGATCTACCTGCGTGCGTCAGACGATGTTGCCGCAATTACGTCGACAAACGTAGATAAAAAAACAGAAAGTGGGAAGAGAGGGGAGAAAGTACGTGTGAATGCAGTGCGTCAATAAGCGTAAAAACTAAAGCCTCCTTTCGAGTTCGGCGTACTCTAATACTTCTCGAGTCGGCTAACACCTGACGACTTAGCGCGATAATGCTCTTAATACTAAAACGGATATTTCCATTTAACAAATATCGAATAGCGGTTTCACGCGCTAGTTTGCTAATATACGCGAAACGCAACGAGTTTTGTGTTTATTTTGATTACGGCGCAAGGCGATGTTACTCGGCTTTGCGGCAACGTATCATGGAGTTTTCAAACTCGCGTCGTTTTTTAAAACAATTTCAATGTTCGATTGCATAATTATTCTGCTAAATCAGACCTTGTTACGCACAAGCAAAAGAATGTGTTGTCGGAAGAAAAATGCGACAATTGAATTCTCACGTAGTCGAGGAGACGAGTTGTCGACTGCTCGGAACACAAACGTTCGCATCGTTCAGTCTCATTCACACTATAATGTCCGAAAATAAAAGATAAAATTAGAACACTTAAAGACTGTGAACGAACTACAAAAATATATCGATCCGCATACCACGTTAAAACCACAATGTACTGTCCTTTCATCATTGGGCTACATTAGGTACTTATTTCTGTTTACTTATTGTCTCGATCGCCCGAAGTCCTTTACCAAATTCATACAACATACGCGAACGCAGGCGTAATTTACGCTGCTTTCCTTTACATCGCGCGTATTTTTTCTCCCGTATGATCGCATCGATCATTAAAGGAACTAGTTCTCTCGCGATTTCAACGCGTAAGATTCCGCGCAGTGTCGCGAGGTCCATTGCGATTCAACACTCCTCCGTAGACGTGCTAGAGATCTGTGTGCTAGCGCCGCTAGAGAAGCTACTCCTGCAAGTCTCTACGGCGAGAGCGGTGTCCGGCACCTGGACGAACTGTACTTTCTCCTTGGGCCATCTGCTCCTGCCATAGACGCAGTTGAAGATGTTGTAACGATGATCCATCTCCAGGTGGCTCAGAGTGCTACTGTGCCGTCGCTTTAGCACCTTCTTTGCCATCAAGCTACGATTGTTCTTGTACGAGAGTTCGCGATGGAAGCAGAAGAACTTACGCAGCTCTCGTTTCACTCGCCGGGATCGATAGCCAAAGAGCAACGGGCTTACGTAGGCAGCCAGGATTAAAAAACTGAGTGCGAGCACGTCGTATTCGTGCGGGAACACGTAACCCGAGTATTGTGGCAGATTCTTGATCATATTCAATAGCACGTAAGGCGACCAGCAAATCAGACCCATTACGATCACCAGCGCGCTGATTCTGGCCGCCCGAGTCTCCTCACGATACCTGAACAAGGAGCCGTTGCTGATCCGATGCTTGAGAGAATTGATGTAACTGTTGGTGCTACGTACACTGGCCACTCGGTGCAGCGAACTTGACTTGCCAGGTGCGGGCGTGATCGTCACGATGGGCGTCAAAAAGCAAGATGAGGGTTCCGGACTATTGTAGCCAACGTTTTCTGCATTTCTACTAATCGCGTATGATTCCACATTGGCATCGAAGATACTGGGTCTTGACAAACGGCGACTGGGTCGTCTCGGTTTCTTGTTCTCCGAGTTACCGCTAGAATTCGGGACCTCGTTTTGCGCTTGTTCCCGTTCTATTGTCTTGACCGTAGAGATCTCTTCCTCGATACAAGTCGTCGTCTTAAAAGAATCCTGTTCGAGATTATCCACGTCATCACATGACTCCTCCTCTGTCCTCTCGCATTGGGTAACTGACAGAAGACAGTCGGAGGATCTTTGATCTGTGAGGATTTTGATCTTGCGAGTTGTTTTAGGAACTGTTAAGGAGTCGAAGTAATCGTAGCGTCGCTCATCGTTCTCGGAATCACTTGAGTCCGCCCCGGCGATCCACCCGGAGGATTCCCCGATCTCGTCCGTTAGATCACACGAAGATTTTCGTCTCCGATCGGTTTCCGAATCGTGGAATTTGCTAGCAACGAGATTCTCATATGAAACGCGTTCCTTCTTGAGGTAGTTTGTCTGCAGATTAGCTGCCTCCGTCAAATTATTACCATTGTTTTGATCAGACGGTTGCAGTCCTACCGTGAAAACGATTCCCGACGACGTCTGCTCGTCATTCGATCCCGTCTGTGCCGCGTCCAAGGATGATGAAAAGGATCTCCGACGTGATATCTGATTGACCGAATGCGTAGTCTCGCTTGTCTCGTCGATGGACGAAAGACTCGAGATTTTGGGTATTCTACGAAACTCTTCGGGAAACGTGTCAACGGATTGATGCTGTGCCTTCACGTAATAGTACGGATCTTCGCTGAAGCTACCCGACGAAAGAATCGGTCGCGAGCCAGTCCTACGAGTTCTCTCAGAGTTTCGGTGCGCGGCCGAATAGATGCTGATATAAATCCAACAAACACCAGCGAATGGAAGTAGATATGCGAATACACTGTGTACGACCGTGTAAATGAATCCGTAAGTAACAGAGTCGTTAGTCATGGTACGAAAAATCACAGTAGAGTTCTCGAAATGGTCGACGCTACTATCGATCTTGATCGACTCGATCGTTTTAAGTAACGTTGGCGTCACGTCGTCCATTACTTCCTCTTCCTCCTCCTCGCTGGTCCCGTTGCTGAGGAACGCGAACGCGGATTCGAGCGACGTCTCCGCCGTCGCGGTAACGTTTGATACAAATTCGCGATAGGACGAGTTATTCAGCAACGTCGTTGTGCTGCAGGACAGCCACAGGCTACGCGGACTCGGGTTCAAGGCAGCGACCAAGCCGAAGGTCATTGAAACCAGCCAGATGGAGACGATCAGCACGGCCGATTTGAGCTTATCGACTCGAGCCCGGTAACGCAGTGGGTCCACCACAGCAAAATATTGATCGATGGCAATCAGCAAGACCGATAGCACTGACGACGTGGTAACGAGCGCAGTGGCACCTTCCGATATCGCACAGATATTGCTGGCGACCGATGCAGACGTCGATGTCGAACCAAACGGCGACGTGAAGTCATCCGGCGTTGACGTAGATGTCATCAGTGTGTCTTCCACCGTTGGGCCGTCCATCATCAGCAATGGGTTCAGCACGGCACAAGTCAGCAGATTCGAAACGGTTAGGTTCATCACGAATCTGGAATTGAGACAGAACAAGCCGTCTTCAACATCGAACGATTCATAATGTCCGACTCCTGTGTTTGATTGTCTTAAATTAGCAATCGATGATTGAATGACAATAGCTCATTAAATCATGAGATGAGATATATTACGATTAATAAATCAATCAAGATGCAAGGCGGAATAGAATAAGAAAAAAAGAAGGGAAGATCTTTTATATTTTTTTTTCACATGAGTCACTTTTGAATCAAAATAACTTGACAATTGACAAATAGACACAAACGTATATAATTCATTGGTAGAAAGCATTTATTAAAAGAGACACAAAGCCACAGAAAGCACTGAAAGAAAAGAAAGCGAAGCTTTATTTTTCTGCTACGCTTTTAATTACAAATCACGTATTAGCAAACACGAACGTCATGTGAATTATATCGAATTGCTTAATATTCTTGTTCCTCGTAGATGGATTATATTCGCCATTTTTGCCAATATGACAAATTCGTCTTGAAAAACGTTTAAAGTACTCATGGTGTTTCGTTTCATTTATTTGTGTTATCAATGGATCGACGAGCGAATTCAACTGAGCACTTTGATCTAAGTATAGCTCGAAAATATCGTTCACGTTATTTTGCAAAATGTGTCGTCGGACACGAGATAATAAATGAATTTTCCTTTATACAGTGGTGAATGTTACAGTTTCGAGTTGTTAACAGCGACGAAATGTTCTGAAAATACGACAGATTTATTATTACATTTCGTTGCTGCGGTTGCCAAAGTTTGGTACTCGGCGAGTAATTGATTTCCTGGCTCAGCAGGTGGAAGTCTACGTAATAACAATGATATAGATCCAGTCTTAGTAGTGCGCAGCTCTATTAATACGACTTACCAATATCAACTGAAACGTTTACTTTCGCAGAAATTAGTTGAGTCTCGGCCTAATCGAATTTCAATAAACGAGAGCTGACATTACATTCGTCTCTCGACGCAGGAACATTATTTACGATCGTAGGATATTCAAAGAGCACGACGCGTCATATTGATTTGTACAAAATTTTGTTTGTACAGTAAATAAGAGTCTATCGCAGTCTGAATACGTCAGTCATCTTTACATCTCACGTACGCGGTTATTTTTACGTTGCCTGCAAATAGGCCTCGAGTCATTTGCGCGATGGCTAAATTTTCAATGAAAATTACACGAGGAAAACGCTTACCTATATCTACCTCCGTCTTTTCCGCATTACGTCGCGTCGACGGCGACACGACAAAATCACAAACTGGAATATTTAGACTGGCAGAGTCCCACGATCGAGGTGCACAGAATTTGTGCAATCTATAGAAAACGACGTATTGAAATGCTATTTTATTTACAGACACGATAGAAAATACATCCATGCACTTGTCCATATGCAAAAGCACGCAAACGCGAGCGCGTCCGAGTGAAAATATAATTTTCCTGCTATTGATATGACGATTGGCTCTCGGCATTTTTAACGAAATCGCATACAGTGCGAGAACAGATGCAACATTTTCCGTAAATGAATTTTAACCAATAAAAAAATGATCCGTGCGGTACTCATCAAAGTGCTTTTAATTTTAATACAGAGCAAGCCATGGATATAAATATCGGTCGCGTGATGAGTTTCTATTTATTCCGGCCTTTACTTTACAGAGCTTTGCCGTTATTTCATTTTATTGCAGTAAAACCGTAAAGTTTGGTCAATTATCGACTCGGGAAAAAAAACAGAAATGCCGTCGCTATCGATGTGCATGTAGGATTATTAACCTTGGCATGGAACGCAACAACGCGTGAAATGAACGCACTGTGGATTATTTATCGTCGTCGCGTTTCAGTGAATATTATGCGAAAGTATGGCGACGCCTAAATATATTATTTCCATCTCGTCGTCTCGCGCGCGCGATGCTTTTATTTCCGGTTTGGCGTGCGACGCGACAAACGCACACTCGTGTGTCCCTTGTATCCTTTGCGGTCTTTGCTGTCCACAAGAATAATTACGCTCGTTATCACATACGTCAACGAACTGCGTTTAACGAAATTCAAAAACTGTCGTCTACGACACAACTGACGTCGCTGGTGTGACTGACTGGACCGCTTCTTCGATGACAACAATGAGAGCAATTTTGCAATCGCATTAACATCAACAATATTATTTATTTATTATACATTATCCCTTTTCCTACACTGAGAAAAAAATATATAGTTAATTTTAATAAATATTTAGTTCAATACTGCCAACTTTACTTACAGTAAGTAAATATTTGTTTAAAAAAAAAAATGATTGTTAAATCAAATTAACATTTCTTGTATCAAATAAATATATCTTTATATTTAATAAATATTTAGTTGGCAGTATTCAACTAAATTTTATTAAAATTGATGATACATTTTTTCCAGTGTATAAACAAGTATAGCATGCAATAATTCGAGTTATTGACATTGAAACGTTTGGACAACGAAA
>Ga0157363_1006091_pt1 | contig 11316 bp, 3 predicted proteins | sample AttsexASBM1_FD_111477 | JGI IMG/M metagenome (GOLD analysis project Ga0157363, IMG submission 111477) | Fungus gardens microbial communities from leaf cutter ant in Ribeirão Preto, State of São Paulo, Brazil - Atta sexdens ASBM1 | ecosystem: Host-associated > Fungi > Mycelium > Unclassified ...
AATTATACTTCCATGATATCAATAACACGCGCGCGCGCGCGCGCGCGCGTGTGTGTGTGTGTGTGTGTGTGTGTGTGTGTGTGTGTGTGTGTGTGTGTGTGTGTGTGTGTGTGTGTGTGTGTGTGTGGATATGTGTGTGCATGTATGTATATAGTTTCCATATAAATAATCTCTCCTTTTTATCTCGTAAACTAATAGAAATAGGCTTAATAAATATATGAAACTCTAACTAAACTCTATTATAAATACAGTGATTACTGAGAAAAATAATTTATATTAGAAAATGAAGAAATATGCATAATTTTTGCACGATAAAGTAAATATTTTGATATAATAAAAATTGTAGAATCCATTCTAATGAGTACAACGATGTATTCGATGAACAATTTTGTATTATTTAAAACTTGTGATTTCTTATATGAACTTATATGTACCTAGATTGAATTGATTAATTTCAAAGATAATATAAATTCATAATTTTCAAGAATCTAAATAATAAAATGTTATAGAAAAATATTTTACTTAAATATTCTAAATTGAATATTTTTCTGTAACACTCGTATTTAATGAAAATACAACAAATTAATATATGTTTGCAATATGACATTATCTAAAAGTATTATTTTACACTTTTTTGTCAGTATAAAATTATTATTTGATCATTATTAGGTGGACATTACCGAACTCTGCCCATCAGCCACTGTACTAGCACAACAATTGACTCATGTAGAACTTGAAAGACTGTCTTACATTGGGCCTGAGGAATTTGTGCAGGCTTTCGCCAAAGTAAGTTTATTTCGAAACAAAATTACAATTTTCTTACATCTGAGTTATGTTATAAATACTTTTATAGCAATTTAATATTTGTATCACAATTATATATTAAATACTATTATTTTTATTATTCTGTCAGGAGTCACCGCATTTAGAAACATCTTTCAAAGATATGAAGAAAACCCGGAATCTCGAATCGTACGTTCAATGGTTTAATAGACTGAGCTACTTTGTAGCGACGGAAGTTTGTAAGGTAAGTATGATACCTTTATATGAATATATATTCATTGCATATTTTGTGTATAATTTTTATTACTTATTACTTAATCTTATTTTTATTATTTAATCAAAATTTTTTAATAATAATAATACAAAAATATATTTCTCAAATTTGTCAAAAGGATGACAAAAAGTGCTAGACATTTTATAATAAGTTTCTCCTTTTTTCAGCACGCAAAGAAGAAGCAACGCGTTCGTGTCGTCGAATACTGGATTGAGACTGCTCGTGAATGTTTCAACATTGGCAATTTCAATTCTTTAATGGCGATCATCGCTGGCCTCAATATGTCCCCGATATCTCGCTTGAAAAAAACAGTAAGAAGGAACATATACATTTCTTTTCACTTTTGATAGTATCTATGCTTATTTTAAATATTGGAAGAAAAAATAATACATATTTATAGAATATCTTATATTTTTATTAAATCGTATAATAGGAAATTGTAAAGACAATTCTAAATTTATATAGTTACCTTCAACATTATAAATATTTTCTATAACCAACATATATGTATATTGAATCGACGTAATTGCTTTACAAATTTTATTAAAATTTTGGAGTAACGAGTTCCATTGCGTTCGACAAATTGAAATCGGTATCGATACATTTTATTCGCTCGGGACAATGCATGCATATACAATACATATGTATCTCTCAATTTTTCGATCACCTCAGCAAGAGCGTATTTGAAAAGTGCAAATATTCGTAAATGGTTAGCGTCGACGCATTTTTTGTGTTAGAATGTAATGTCAGGAAAAGAGGGGAAGTAATGGTGAAATGACACAAGCGGTATATCCATTCGTTTACACCTCTTTGCGGGATTGCACGTCAGAGCAATAAACGCTCTGTAATTCTCTCCCCTAATCAAGAGTAGTACGCTATAATGTTTAACATTGAATATAACAAAATACCGAGAGTTAAATTTTCGCACTATTTCTCTGTAAAGAAAAAAGCTATTAAGAACAAAGGAAAAAAATTATTTTGATTATACTTTTGCATATATAATCGACTTAATTCAATATAGATAAACCATTAAAACTCTTGTCTCATATAATAGTATTAATTTTAGTTTTCGAATGATAATTTAACTTAATTTTGTACTTCACAGAAATTAGTTCTATGAAGTTGTTTCCAGTGTAGGTATCATTGATAAAGTAGATGTTAGACAATCGCTGTTGATAAAAAGAAAGCGAAGGCAGAGCAATCGAATTAGCTTGATTGAATTTTTCCTATCGCGATTGGCACCGCAGAAAAGACACGAAATGTAACTCGCGATTTGAGTTAATTAAAAAGTTTCAAGTCAAACGGCGTTGCTCGGCAACGTTGTCCTCGCGCTATTGCCGTTCCTTTCGCCTCGTTGGGAATTAACTAATTGCCCGACCAGCGTTCCACGTCCACGAGGGAGAACTCGCACTATTACGTATTCTCGATTTCCACGCGGATACACTCCATCCTTTAATCCAGTCGTCGTTCCCGGCGGAACGCTCTCTCGGACGTTTCCGAAAGCTTCCATATATTTAATATTTATCTCGACGATAATGATAGAGCAAGATGTTATTTCTTACGAGAAGAAATGATCTATAATAACGGTTCATAATTACATAATAAGAAAGTTATTATAGAAAATTATTAAAAAATCTCTAATATTTGCATAAATTGAATAGATTGTATCAGATTGAAATTTTTTGGTATTATAATTTTAAAATGTATGAAAATTATTCAAACGACAATGAAACTAAGCGGCAAATGAGAATCACGCATAGGTATTGGAGTGCATGTAATAATATCATTCAATTTGAATGCAGATTAAATTTAATAAGAAAGAAAATAATGTTAAAATAATTTTAAATAATAATGGTAATAACAATATATTTAATACTTACACAGATAAAAAAAAATATCTTTGCGTGATGTTCATTGATAAAAATACAATTTGTGATGATCATGATTTCAAAAGAGTTTATGTTAATAAAAGTGAACTCTGAATAAATATCAGATTTCTATTGTGTATTATATATGCAAATTAAAGTAATCAGCTATATCAAAAACTGTAAATAAATATAATTACAATAACTTATCACTAAAGAATAATGAGAAGCTAGAAACTAATTAGCTAATTAGCTAAATAGAAACTAAAAAGCATAGAATGACTTTGAATCTTGCAATAACAATTTGCAAACAAAGAGAAATTCGGATTGGCAACTGAACAATCGCAAACTGATGTTGTTTTTTGCATTATTATTCGTATTATTGTCATCACAATTTCGCACTTTTCTTCTAGCGCCGATCGACATGTTATTAAATTCGAATCTATTTATATACCATAAAAAATAATTTTATAACTAACCAAATAAAGATAAAAAGAAAACAATATTACTCATTTCGATATTGTTCGATGTGAAACGAAATGACGCCGGCGAAAAAAAAACAAATGTATCTATCACGAGTGGAAAAATAGAAGAGCAGGTACAACGTGAATTTTTTTATATCTCTCATATGATGAATAAAAAATAATCGGAATACGTATTATTCGTAGAATCTCTCGTTCGGAAATGCTTCCTTGTCATTATCGTACCCTATTCTAATTTATTTTCTTAATTTTATCTCAAAATTTATCTGTAGTTTTTCACATTTAAACAAGGGGACATGATATTGAGAACAATCGCATTGGCAAATAATTTTTCTGAATTCATTACGAATAGAGCATTGTAATAGATCTTGCATTTTTTTTAGATTTAGAGCATTTTTTAAGAGTCAAAGCTTATTGTTGAAATTTTAATAGATATTGAATGAAAATGTTTCATAATTAAAAGATAAATATATCCACTTATAAATATATCCACAAAAGAAACGGGTCACTGTTAGAGTTATTTTAGTACTCACTGTTATCCATTTTTAGTAAGTATATTTTTACGGTGTATAGAAAACAAATGTTTTTCTTGCAAAATTTTAAATTAAAATTTACCGAAAAAATTAAATTAAAAATAAAATACGATAAGCGCCTTGACGGTCAAACTTAAATGTTGAATTAATACTTATACGTATTCTTATTTAAATGAATTTATTTCAGAAATATGATTGTATACCTTACTGTACTGTCGATCTTTTAATTCATTTTAATAGTCCTCCAAATTTAATCTTGAAAAACTGTAATAAACTTATTACGAAAAAGATTACCCCGAGAGTTAAACCTGAATCTCTTGTACGGAATGCTAACAATATTATAAAAATACATATAAATATTAATTCAACATCTAACTTTGATCGTCAAGTGGCGCTTCTTGTGTTTAAGTGATGTACTCCCATAAAATGATTTTAATTCCAATTTTATTATTATCATATGAAAATAAAATATTTATTTAATTTTGAATATTTTAATTATTGTAAAAATTGCAAAAATCTGAAAATCTGAAAAACTCAATACATTTACATATAAATGATGCATATTTTTATAATAAAATACTTATATAATAACAAATATTTTCATATATTTCTTATTATATATTTTTTTATTTAAATAAAAATAGAAGTTGGTAAATTGTTGCACACTTCATAGCAAAAAATAAAATAATCTTCTCATTCTCTTTTTAATAACACAATCATGCCGCGAATCGAATCAAGAAAAATATCGAACTATGGAAAACTATTTTCTCGTTTTCAATTACAAATTTAATTAACCGTTTTTTCTTTTCTTTTTATTTTCTCCTTTCTTTTCTTCTCCCTTCTTCTCTCTCTCTCTCTCTCTCTCTCTCTCTCTCTCTCTCTCTCTGTCGTACGTATAATGTTTAATAAGCCTCTTGTGCTATTTACAACGTTTATTTGATTCCATCAATTGATTTATATAGAAGGTGGGCGAAATAATTGTTAAAATTTTCAACAAACAATAGTACTGTCAGTAATGCACAGGATTTACTCGATAATTTTCGTTAATGAAAATTTAACGCTCTCTACTTTTGTGCGGACATATGACTGGAACTCCATTTATGTACAAAAGCATCTATGAAATGTTTCATGGTAATTGGATCGTCGGCAACTAATTAATTTTTTTATACACGCAAGATAATTGAGAATAACGCAATTATATACCTTAAATTTTCAATTTTTTTATCTAACACAAATATATTTATTGAAGATAATACAATTATCTTTATTGAAGATTATGTTAATTTAAAAAATTTTTCACTTCGCGCACACACACAAAAAATTAATAATTTGTTCACGATTTGTTCGATTTTCCGTTTGTTTCGTTTTACTACTGAATATAACTTATGTTTATAATTTTATTTGTTCAATGATGAAGTTTTTATTTTACAAATATTTTTCATACTTAAAATCAAATTTAAAATTAAAGTTCTTAAATTATAAAAATTTTTATAATGTAAAAATTATAAATATACAAATAGGTGAAAATGTGATATAGATGATTGCCTGAAAAATAATAATAGAGAATCATAAAATGTAAAAATTTATAATAAATCTTCATATGAAAACTTGTTCTAAAAGTAAATATTATTAAATATTAAAATTTTGTGTATTATATATATTTTTATATTTATGCGTATTATATTATATTATATTATAAATAAAATACATCTTATTGCATAATTTATAAAACTGAAATACATATCGGATATTACACATTTCAAAATATCAATATACTTCTAAAAAGTAAATACTATCATTTCCTTATTACTTGCATCTCCCCTGCATCTTATTAGTCCTGTTATTTTGCTGATCTTTTTTTTGCAAAAAGAGTAGATCCTATTCTTTTCATACGATAGTATTCCGACATCTTTTCCGGTGCAACCAGTTTCAATTTACCGGATCTGGCAGAAGTCCCTGATTGCTACTGTTTTTGCTCTAGACGAGCATTTCCGGTGGAGTCGGGCTAAGAAAAATGGCTCTCACGACAAGCAAGCAGAAGTCTCTGAAGCTCAAGTATCTATGAGACAGGGATCAGAAGTCAAATCTTGACGGACAAAATAAGATTTTGAAATAGAAATTTATTTACAGGATAGATAATCCACTAATTATAAACATGCGTTTAAATTTGAATTTTTTATTTAAAAAATATATATACACAGTTTATGCATAATATTTTCAAAATAAAAAGAAAGAAATAAAAAGTAAAAAAATTAAAAATATATTTATCCATATCAAAAAATTTTTGAAAAGTAAGAAGACTAAGAAAGAATAAAAACATTTCAATCATAACCTTAAATCTAAAAATCATTTGAATCAGCATTATCCATTAATTATCTATATCTGTAACAGTATTCTTAAACAAAGCTTCACATCAGAAGATCAATATGTAACATTTTACTTAGAGTGAAAATGTGAAAAGTGAAAATTTTATTGTATATGTATATTATATAAATACATACATACATACATACACATATATATAATTTTTACTTTTCATATTTCCGCTTAGGGAAAAAATTATGCAATTAAATCGATAGAAATTAAATAAATTTGAACTTTGAAACAACAGCTCAGATATACAATATATGTTATGTTGCACGATACTAACGTAACATAAAGACATATATAATAGAGTGATTGTATGCAATTGCTCTAACTTGTTTTATTTTTTTTTATGTTATATAAATCCTCGCGCGGCGTAAATACTGGAGTTTTATTATATATTTTTATAATTTTCAGTGGTCAAAGATACAATCTGCCAAATTTTCGATTTTGGAACATCAGATGGATCCAAGCAGCAATTTCAGTAGTTATCGTAGCACATTGAAAGCCGCAATGTGGCGTAGTGCTGGCGCTACAGATGAACGTCAGCGAATCGTAGTGCCCTTTTTCAGCCTTCTCGTTAAGGACTTGTATTTCCTCAACGAGGGCTGCAGTAATAAGTAAGTAATATTAAATATTGTAGTCTATTCGTATAATTTTACAGTATAATTTAAATTATGTACATAATATACATATTTTTTTTAATTAATTATAATTATAAAACCTCATATACATATATCACAGATACATATAATAAGTAATTATATACATGCTGCACTTTTATGCTATTTAGTGCGTCTATATACGTGTACAACACATATACAATATAAAACATATATAATATAAATAAACATATATAATATAAAATACGCACGGAATGCTTATCGTATAATAGTAAGTAGTTTATATAATTTTTTAATTTGTAAATATCAATGAAATTGGTACTTCCAGTAGTATATGGAAATCATCATGTCTTTTATAATATTAGGAAAAAATCTTGTTAACTATTTAAAATAATTAGTTATCTTGAATTTTTCATGAAAAAAAGTTCGATTTTTTTAAATCACAAGTTGTAATTTGTATGAAACAGATAAAGATTATCGATATAACGCGTCAAATGCAATATGTATCTAAACTTTTTTTAGCTAATTAATTTTTGCAATTATAATTGTATTTGTGATTTAATTTCGGCTATTGCAACATCAATTTTCATTGTAATAATTTTGATCTAGAGTCAATTCTAACAATCAACGTCCATATAAGCGATTATTTTGATTTCTGGAATCAGCAATATATATATATGCGATGAAAGCATGAGCGAAACATTTTTTTAATTTAATGACCTACCATCAGAGACAATAATTTAAAATAGTTTTAGTATTCATTGTAATGATACTGTATGAAGATGACTTAATAGAAGATTGAAACATATATGTTTATATATGTTTATATATTTTATATTTTTATTAAAAAACATTAATTTTTAAAGATTATTTTTTCACATCAAGATCCTGTGTAGGCTTTTATGCCTATTTATAAATAATAATTTGATTTATTCATAAAGCCGTTTTAACTTATATTAATTTTTTATGCTCAAGTTTAGTTATATGTTTCAGACTGCCAAACGGTCACATCAACTTTGAGAAATTCTGGCAATTAGCGAAACAAGTGACCGAATTTATCGCGTGGAAACAAGTTGCCTGTCCATTCGAGAAGAATCCGCGTGTCATTGCCTTCCTCCAAGCGAGCCCCGTACTCACAGAAAATAGTAAGAAATATTCATTCTGTTCCGTTGTGAATGCGAAGATGAAATTGTTTCATTTAAAATTTTTTTTTTTTACAGCACTTGCATTAGCATCTTTTGAATGTGAGCCGCCCGATAATAATCCAGAAAAAGAACGTTATAAAGCTTTAAAGTGAGTATATATAATTGAAACATTATTATTGAAACATTTTATTATTGAGGCACAACATTCTTTTGGATATAGCTGTTATTATAATTGTTCATAATCGTTTGTGTTTTATAATTGTTTGTGTATTAAAAAAATATATACATACTATTACTATATACTTATATTAATATATACATATGTATACAGGGTTCAATATGTTATTCAGCCTTAATTATTAATATTAAGATCTTTCTAATATGCCTATGAGTATCAAATTATAAAATTGCTTGTCAATTTAATTTGTGATATTACTTTGTACAATTGGGTTTGCGTTTTAAGATGAAAAAATCAAGTCAGCGTACAGTTTAAATGACTAGGTAGTTTATAATTCATATCGAACTATTTAAGCATCTAAGATTCAACTTAAGGGCATTTATTTTCTATTAGTTCTGAATTTTAAAAAACTCATTCTTGCAGAAAAAATAATATAAAACTTTTGTATTGTAATTAAAACTCGTATTATTATGTAAGCAAGAAATAAGTATTCTTTACAATTGTATGTTATAGGTCTGAGATGAATGCCCAGTGAAAGCAAGCTATGCCGAAATATACTGAATGGGAACGATATTGATATGAATATATATGAAGATACATTTATAAATATTAATATATTCGTAATTATAGTTAGTTTATATGCAGAGATGATAAGAAGAAAAATGAAAAATGGATGATAAAGCAACAGTGAATTAAAGTATTACTAGGGCAACTTACATGAAATTAAGTATTTCTGTCTTGCGAATTTATCATGAGAGAAGAAACTCTCAATAACATTAAATCTCAATTTGGCGTTTTCAAGAATATCATCTAATCGATCAAAACAACTGCTAATTTTTCTATTGCATTTTTTTAAAATTATATATATATTTGAAAAAGAGAAAAAAAGGAGGAGAAAGTGGAAGAAAAGTTGATTTGAAAATATTGCATTCTAATTTTGATTTTTTAATGGTCAAACTACTTTGACCGTTTGCAAATCGAATTATCATGACAAGAAACATTATCTGTGCAATACAAAGGTAATGAATTTCATTTAAGATTTAATCAACAAGATTGTTAATCAATTGATTACATCTAAATAAAATAAAATGTTAAAATTGTCAATAAATGAGATTGTACAGGTCGATCGATTTTGATGAATATTCGATTTAATAAAATATTGAATTTGAAGTTTTCGATCATCTTGATGACTAAAACTCTTTATAATTAATATGGCGTGAATATAAAGTTGAGGATATCTCGAAAATGATTATGAAATTCGCTTGACAATGTCATATAGCTATAAGTATAGTTCCTAAGCTTTTGGCTCGTCGGAATCGTTTTTTTCGAGCGAAAACCAAACCGCGATTCTTTATTTTTTCGGATAATTCCGGATATAAACCGGAAATTCTTGGATTCACTCGAAAGAGACGCGATCGGCGCGTTGAACTTTTGTATATAATCCTTTTGATATACGCTAACAGGCTCCTAGATATAAGAGGTAGGGTCGTTCCTGTAGAGTAAGCTTATAAGTAAACGATAAGTTCGAAAGGTATATCGTAAGGATCGTCGTACACGTACTTAAGAGGATGAGAAACTAATTACAAGGACGGTCAATCGAAGCTAGAAAAATAAAAAAGTAAAAAATTTCGGCAATACCACACGACTCTACCGTGAATTCGAGTTGTGTTTGATGTATTAATTCTATACAAATAATAATCACTTTTTTTTGTTTCTCCTGTGACGCACGCGAGTATAATCTATGAATGAAAAATTGCGCGAATAGAGCTATATGCGGTATAATAATTGAAATATATTCGGTTGCAACTATCTTGTATGTATTTTCATAAAATATCTCCAAATAAAATTAGAGAAACAAATTGCTAAAACATTTAACACACTGTGGGCATAAAATTATTCTTGTGGATTATAACGTAATATATTGCAGATTTACGAAAATTTACGTTTATTTTCCTTCAACATTTATTACTATAATTTAATTTACAAATGACTAATTAAAATGTTACAAATTTAGCAATGAAATATGTTTGTGTGAATCAAAGTATTGAATGCCACAAAAATGAAATTATTGTCAAAAATTAACAAAACTTGGCTTTTCCCTGGACGAATTGGGTTCGGCATTAATTAGCGTGATCAATAAATGTAAATGTATAGAATGCCGTGCCTTCAATTAAATATAGCAGAAGTTAATTGGATGCACAATTTACAAATTATGAAATATTATGAGAAATAATTATGAAATATTGAATGTCAAAGATGTTCGTAACCCGTGCGTCGCTGTTTGTCGCGAACTCATGTAATTCTTCTATTAATTCATAATTCTCTCTCTCTCTCTCTCTCTCTCTCTCTCTCCCTCTCTCTCACATAATTATATAAATTTATAATTTATTAATCTTAACTAAAACTATCCGAAGAGTTATGATTTTGCTAATATATTATAGTTTTGCTTAATATGTTAGATAAATTTTCTATTCTTTTTTTGTATTCAGGCAGATATTTGCTCAGATAAATTCGAAAAAAGAAGATACATGTTTCCAAAGAATTATAGGGACCAAGAGTTTGTTTCTCCTGAATACGTAAATTTATCTATGGCATGACAAAATGTCGAGAAATTTCGATGACATGTTTAAAAAAAAGAAATAAAATGGGCTGTTTTGAAATTCACTCACTGCGCGTTATAACTTCACAGCCTGAGAGAAAAATTGTAAATTGAAATCACGATCTCATTTAACTGAAAGAGATATACACGTATTGCTTAAAGAAATAATAACGTTATATTTAATGCAATGATAATATTTACAACAATTAATTTGTCGAAACAATGTATGTTACGAGAAAAAACATTTTTTTGATTTCTTTCGTTCTTTATTTATTTCGTTTATTTCTATTTAGTCCTTAAAAATTTATATCCGCTCTCATTTTTTTCTGAGGTCAATAAAATAATCGATATTGCTCAGTTAAAAATATTAATCGTAGTTGTTTCTCATTGACGAGGATACTTTTTATTGCATTTTTCATACACATTATCGAGGAGACAATTTTAATCTTTTTTTCTTCTCTCTCTCTCTC
>Ga0157363_1006092_pt1 | contig 11316 bp, 2 predicted proteins | sample AttsexASBM1_FD_111477 | JGI IMG/M metagenome (GOLD analysis project Ga0157363, IMG submission 111477) | Fungus gardens microbial communities from leaf cutter ant in Ribeirão Preto, State of São Paulo, Brazil - Atta sexdens ASBM1 | ecosystem: Host-associated > Fungi > Mycelium > Unclassified ...
ATTAATTTTTAAATTATTGAAAAAATATCATTGCTATAAACAAATATTTGCATTATATGTAATTTCCAAATTATCCAAACATTGTGGTAAATTTATTGCAATATTAAATTATTTCAAAATAATGTGTATCTGTAAAAGCAATGACTATAAATATTTTAGATTTTTTTTTTTGATCGAACAGAATGAGACAAACATATCAGATGATATGTGAAATTTTATTTTTTTGTGAAATTATTTTTTGTTGTTAATAAAAAAGCGAAAATGTGATTCATAATTTCTGCATGCAAGTATAATATATGTATTGTATGCGTTGTTACAATTTTCCGAATATTAATTACAATGAAATTAATTGAATGAAATTGCAAATCGCAAAAATTTTCTTCAAGAAAATTTATTTATTCTTAATTTAATTTGAAATGAAGCATGATATGTATACATATATGTATATATATATGTGTGTATATATATATATATATATATATATATATATATATATATATATATAATGCGATACAAAAATATATTGTCAACGAACATTATAGTAATAAATATTAAGTTTCAAACTTATCAAGTTGAAACACCGGCCTCGAAACAACACATGCAATGAATTTTATTTAGTACATACTTATTTAAACGTAGCGATATCCATTTTGACCTATATATTACTATCTCACATATTATAAATATCGCAAAGAAATCCTGGCTAGCATCAGTTTTTTACTAACGTGTCCAACAAAAAACGTTATTTAATAATAGCTTAAACAAGAAGATTCTAAATACATCAATAGCACAATAATCTAGGAATATTTTCATCTAGGAATATATGTTTTACATTTATTCGCCTTTGATTATGATGTTACAAATGCGAAGGATTTTTTAATTGATTAATTAGTCCTTCTTCCGAATGATCAAATACTTCGAAGCTTTTATAATGTCACGTGGACTGTACCATTTATTACTAGTTTCAAATTAGTTGTATTTTTTGCAAGCTTTTGAATTTATTGAGTTTAACACGTATAATCTGACTGTTTAAGTTTGACCAAGCTCGATGTTGCCGCGATATTTGGAGAGAATTATGGAATTAAGCATTTAGTAACAAAGAATGTCGACCTGTGATTATTATATAAAAGTACCGCGTTTGTGTTGTGTGCAATCGAGACAGCATTTGTTTCCATTATACGCTGCATATATTGTATTTCCATCATCAGCTCATCAAGTATCTTACAATGGTAACATTAGAGTTCGACGATTTTTAGTCGAACACGCTCAAATACGATTCAGGAAGTAAGCCTCCTCGATTTAGCATAAATATAAATATGCTGTGTAACGCGGCGTACTTAAACGAAATAAGATCCACATTGTTAAATGCATTCAATCATCGTATGACGAGTCATCGCGATTGCCGCATTCTAGTATAAGATAGTACAATGGCGAAACGAAGTGATCGGCGTCATCGTCATTGAACCGTCATAGTACGTAATGAGCATGTATGTTAAAAAAATATATTCCCGATCGTTCCCCGTATATTTATAAAAGTGAGAGTGAGAAATTGCAAATTGTTAACATATAATAATTATGGTCTCACAATATTACGTTAAGATAAATGTGTGCATTGTATCCGATAGCACTGTAGTTTCATCGATACACGTTCATCTCTCTATATAAATGAGCCGATATATACATACATACATACATACATACATTAGGATTCATCGATAGACGTGAGGCCGCACGGGCATTGTTTCGCCAAAAAAGAAGGATAAAGAAAGAATTCATTATCGTTTAGCATGTAACCCAGAGAACACTATAGCGTACCACATCATGCGTTCATTGTATGATTCTTACGGATGTTTAAATCCAATATTTTTGCGCGGAAAAATACTGTATGTAAAAATCTGTAAGTCATATTCTCTCTCTCTTCCTCTCTCTCTCTCCTTCCCCTCTTTCTCTCTTTCTGACAGGCGTTTAGATTCAATATTTTAACCATACATTCACAAACATCTCTGATAGCCTATTTTTATAAACAAGCAATAGTTAACGGGTAGCTTCTCGAGACCTTTGGCATCATTTCTCGTCTCTCAAATTGTTTGGAAATGTGTAAGACGAGCAGATAGAAATTCGAATTCAAACTGCTGCCACTTCCAGTGCACTCTTAATTTGTAACAAATAACATACAAAAATAACAAATTGATAATTTTATACTTGAAATCCATACTTGTAAGTGCATCGACGGCAGTGCGATCTGAATGTTTCAGTCTGTCGCATGTCTTGTCCCGTGTTGAAAGAACAGCTATATGTAACAGCGTGAACATAAAACTATCACAGTGGCAGAGTTTGTGACCGGTGATTTTTGATAATTTTTCATGACATGAAGATACCTTTGCACGTGAACTGTAATTCAATCGAATGAGGAAAACGACGGATAAATTATATCATTGTGACTTTATATATGTGCGACTTCGTATATCTATGTAAATAAATATACCAAGCTCTTGAGACTGATATGTCGTTCACCTTTTTTTTTCAGGATATAAAGTGCAAATAGCAGAGACAAACGAGATTGTTGTTTGTTAATAATTTATTATAATGGCTTGGTACCTATACATTTCTTAACATAGACAATCATCACAAATAACGTATAAAGTGCGTGTACACCGAGTACAAAAGGCGCAAAATGTCGATAGAGTTCTTTTTTTTTTCTTCTTTGTGCTACGTTAATAATCATCGGGATAAAATCGCGATGAAATCAGATATGTAAAAATTGTTTCTTTAATCGAGTGTTATAAAAAATGTGCATGTACAATAGCGCTAACAATGAGTTGTGTACGCAATACACATCCTGATATTTTCGCAATACATGCGTCTTACTGTTTGCGCGTACGAAGAAAGATGATATATTTATTCGTTTTGAGAAAATTCACATTTTATAAAAATCGAAAAAAAGAATTGAAACGTATCATGGCGCGATTAAAATCTAACTTATTTCTAAAATATTTATCAAAAAAAAAATCTTTTCTTGTCAATATATTAACATTTTTCTTGACGTTATGAAATTATAGTTCTTTTAAAACATATATTAAATAATTAAATATAACGCTGTTTTAAAATTAAAATCCCGGCTTTGCCCGTTGAAATGTATCTAAAGAGGAATCATAGAAATTGGAGATTACATAGAGTACAAAGATGTGTCGCGTGACTACCGTCAGTTTCCAGTTCGATGTGATAGAAGAAGGAAATCCCTTGCTCGGGCATCCATTATTATTGCACGCGACAATACTAGCATCCTCACACGCGCGGTTTAATATGGGAAAGACAATTTACATTACGTAGATGTTTATTACTTCAACTATTTTGGTCAGCGAATGGACTTTTGTAATTTTCGAAAATGTTCTTCCATTACTCTTTGTACTCGTCGCGATACATGTAAAAACAAACAAACACAAATCTGCTTTTACAGGATTTTAACTTCATGAAATTCCTTCGCGATTAAGGTCTAACTCAAAGTCTTGAGTACAGAATATATCATAGAATATTAAAAAAAAATCATTAGTTTTAATTTCTTCAATTATCGTTGTGACTGCATAGTTTCATTACACGAATAGAATATTTGCCAAATAAAGATATCGAATTTGGATTAAAAATAAAATTAACTATACAATAAATTGAATTAGTATAAGCAAAACTAAATTTTCGTTCGAGTGGAAAAAATTAAGAAAAAATTTTTTGCTTATATAAACTATAATGAAAACAAAAATCCCAAATTAAGTTAGACTCTAATATGCAGTTTAAAAAATGTATAATTTTAAAATTAATATTTCTATCTTTTCTATCATTTTTCATGATAAGCTTATATATTCCTTTTTTGGTATGGATTAACAATTGATCCTGCACATAACGCATCAATTTTTGGGTACATACATTGCATAATGTAGGTGAAGTGACGCCGTGTCCTTAAAATAAGCGGAGTATTAAACAATTATTGCATAAATCAATGAGCGAGTATAATTCGCACTGAGTATCCCGACCCGGCTACTGGGTGGGGGGTGATCGCGAGTAAAAAACGCGGTTTTTTTTCTATCGCTATGAGAAACTATCTATCGTCACACTGAAAAAGTATGTAGCACATTGTCTATTCGCCGTGAAATAAAGTGCAACGAAGCGCGCGTGTCCAACGGATCGTCCGTGTTCGTCGATCAACTTATCATCGATCATGATCGCGAGACCGCCGTTGCCGAGAGAGATGGACATCTTCCCGACAATCGAACCGTGTTGTTGACCATCGATTCGTTCTTAACATTATGTGAATATCATTCTTGTAGAATCAAAGCCGCCTGGCATCCAACGCCTTGTTGAGGTCACTGACTAGCATGCCGAGAATGGGTCTATGTTCAGTGTCGTATCGGAACACCGAGTCCAAAAATTTGGGATACGCCAGGAAGTCGAACACCTGATCGCAACGCTGTGATGACTTGTCCGTAAGATGCGGTTTTATTAACTGCTGGAGCAACGTTCGGCAACGTTCCATTGAACCTGTCAGATACTCCTGATCGTAACTATAATCCACCTCGTAGAATGATACGACAGTCATCGCCACTGTCCCCAGAGCCTCTCGGATCTCTTCCAGCTTCTCGGCGTCGTTCGAACGGAATTGATGACTACGCTGCACAAGTCCAATCTACGAATTACATTCCATGAGTTAATTTATGCATTCATTGAAAATTAATATCATACAAATACAAAATTAATTGTGCGTTTATACTATACGTCTAATTATTATGCTAATTATTAGCATTTAATAATAATCATTCCAATTTTATTATTACATACAGGTAAGATAAAGTAAAAAAAAGGTAAAATTTTCGAAGTAAATGTGTCTGCATTAAAATAAATGTATTTATTATTTCATGTTAATAATGATGCTAATTATTGAATTTTTAATTATGGAAGATACAATTCAAAACAGTTCATTGAACTGTTCATGTTTATCTTAATTATATTTTACATTTAAGTTGCTCCTTTAAGATTTTCAATTTGAGATATCTATAAGTTTGCAGGAATAAATAATATATACAATTTCTATTGATGTTTTATTCTTCTCAATCGGCTTGAAATTTATTACAAGATCTATCATCAAAAATTAAAATCTGGAATGCTTTATGTATACCTTGATAGACAATTTGACGATATTCTTGAGGACCTTCTCGGGCTCCTTCTTGTCCAAGTGTGGGTTGCTCTTGGCGACGCTTTCCATCAGTTTGTAGAGATTATCAAGCAACGATGTCGTAGCGTCGTCGATGAAGAGCGATCGACCTGCATTAGTGGACATTATGCGGCCGAGAAGCTTCTTCTGGGCGCGTAGCCCTAAATCGCGGGTGCGACTTCCGGTCCCGCCACCGGCGGAATACGATCCGCCGCCTCCACCTCCGCCGCCACTTCCGATTGTGTTTGCCGACTGCATCACTGCAATATTTTCGCACAGTGAACGACCGCTGCTCGTGTGCATTGTGCGCGTTCGTCCGCGTTTTCGCTTTTATTTAGTGGTAAATGCGACCGTGTGATCTCGGGCTTTATTCGTTTGAGACGAAGCTCACATCCGGTAAAAGTCTTCAACCGTTAAGATATTGCAAATAACGAATTTTTTCTTATAATAACATCAATATTTAGCGTCATTTAATGTTATAAATGACGCTATTCACAGTTTCATCCAAGGGATATCCTGGCAACGCCCTTTAGATATAAAGATGTCTCTGGATGTTTTTAGGACGTCCGTTGGATGTCTGTATTATAAGCATGTATATATCTAATATTACACTGAGAGAAAAAAATTACTACAATTACCATAATTTATAATCATAATCAGCTATTATAAATTTTTTGGGACAATTATATAATTTATAATGATTTTAGTCATGTAAATACAGTCAATTGTGCTATTAATAATAGTCACACAATGTTTGAAAATTTAAGTTTTTTTTTTACATATTTTTTAGTTATTATTACCATTAAATAATAAAAAGTGAATTTAAAAAAACAATTCACTAAAATTGTATTTACATATAAAAATATATTTACATATATATATATTATAATCACAAATAGCGAAAACACTTTTCTCTCAGTGTATATAATCGATATTTATTTAAAAATCGAATTTATATCAATTTAATATAAATTTTACATTTTGTATTTATCTTAACACGAGAATTCAAGATTTCAAAATTATTGCGTAATGGGCGTTACGTCATACAAGATTGCGTTTAACGTGAACTCTCATATTTCACCTAGCGATAAATATTCCGTGAAAAAAAAACTTCTTCAAATCTACGAACAACTTATACTCGTGAACAAGGGAACAAAAGGCTTGCGTGTTTGAATGTGGTATAAAAGTAGAAAGTCTGACAACTTGGGGAGAGACGGAACGTTACAATTTCAACCTCCTGAGAATGGCGCGAAAGTGGCTGTGCATCTCAACGAGGTCTTACAATTATAGTTCGGTGTGCGTATATTTCTGTTTGCACATTTCGTACGATGAACTTACCATCAAGCATCGGTAGATTACCGTTTCCTCTGGATCGTGATAGCGGGATGGTAAATTAAATAAAGAAGCGGCGAACTGTTTGTGCGTGAATAATGGTCCAGGCAAACTCAGGCAAACGTAACTAAAATAACCAAGGGTTAATAAATGACGAGTCGTTAACAATCACATGCGTAACACAAATGTTGCGGTTTCATGGAAGTGCGCGAGACACGATGAATGGCGAATCTTCGCTACCTTGATTACAATCGGTGACAGCTACTAAATGATAGAGTAACCAGCTTTGCAATTCCATTACGGCTGTGCCCCACGCCACCTGAAAAATTTCAAAAAAGGTTTACAGAAAAATCTGTGAATATTTTTTAACATATATAATATAGATAAATATTTTTAAACATATATAAGACGCTAACCAAAGATTTGATGAGAAAATTGCATTTCTCAGAAGGTTACGTAAAGTTTTGTTTACGTTGAACTTCCAAGCGAAGTTCATCGCAGAAATAGAAATAAATAATAATAATATAATAAAATTATTATACTGCAGAAATTAATTTATAATTGTAATTTATATTATAACATTAATTAGAAAGAAAATTAACATTTGTTTTCAGAAAAGGCATTAAATATCAATGTAATTATCATGGGATTATCGCTTATAAATTTCTTTCAATTAAATTTTTTACGGAAATGTTTTGTATACATTAAAAAAAAATGTTTAATTTTTAAATATTAAAATATTTTATTCTTGTCTGTTTTTTAAATATTTAAAAATATTTTAATTTTAATTTTTCAATAAACAAAACTATGTGGATTTGAAACGTTTTAAATTGAAATATCTTTTATTATTAAACGTTTATTTTGCAAAGATGTTTCAAATATAAACATTTTAAACACTGCACTTTTTACAGTATATAATAACATAATAGCCAATATCGAAAGTAAAAGAGAAATTTTTATGATTTCTTCATCCGTACAGTCTCATAAAAATTAATTATTAAAAAAAATGATTAAAGTAAATTAAAGTAAATTAAAGTAAAATGAACAATATATATATTTTCCTAAATGGATTCAGCGAATTGTTGCTCGATTCCTCGAAATGCAAAGCCGCCACAAAGCCGTTGAGATAAAGTTAATTATGCTTCGTTGCCTGAGCTAAAAGCATCATCAAAGATATAAATTGATTGATTCATAATCCAAATGTACTCCTCGTGAGAGAAACACGCTTTTCAGCAATATAAAGATTTTTCGCATAAAACGAAATAATAAATGCTGAAAAATAATTTTTACACACATCTGCTTTCTCTAATTTATTATTAAATTCATAATGTTAAATTATACTCAATTTGAATAATCTTTAATCATTTAATAAAATCGTCACTGTTTCTTAATATGTCATTAATTTAACTAACAATAAAGTTAAACAATTTAACTCAAAAAATTAATTTGACTCGAATTTAATTTATTACTTGAGCGCTAATGTTTATTTTGATTAAACAATTCAATCAGAGAAATATTTGAAAAATTGATGTAGCTGTTTTTTAACTACATGTTGTGTATTAAAATAATACATTTTGACACATTTAAAAGTTAAAAATAAAATATAATATTATTTAATTTAAGGGATTGTTTCAAATTTCATTTTTTAATATTTAACAATAAAAAATCACTGAAAAATATTCTTTATGTTTATCTCGTGTCTCGTAAATATATCTTATAAATGTCACAGATTTTTATAAGGCTATCAACCTTGACACAGATAAAGGCTCTTTCAAAAGATAACTTCGGGGATACGATGTTTACTATCTTTCTTATATAAACTTTTTTATATATTTAAGCGCAGGATCACTCTAATGTCTGTTTCCATCAATGTAGATCAACTTTAATCTCGGCTCTACTTATTCTTCATCTATTTCTGATTCTTACTACAAAAAGAAGAGTAAGTTAAATCAAAATTAAAGTTGATCTATATTGGTGGAGCATAAGTCTACACGAATTTCTCTATAAACTTGTAAAAATATCTATTTACAAACGTTGCTGGATATTTATTGCTGGTTATTATTATAATAAAATTTCATAAATAATATTTTTAGATTTAACTCGCATTTTTTTCAGGAAACTAAAACTCACTCAAATTCGTGTCAAAACGGATCGTCGTAACACGTGGTCGAGGAGCTCTCCCTCACTCTTACAATTCGTCTTAACAAGTGTGAACGATCCTAATGCTGGAAATGAAATGTAATACGAGTCGACGACATCCATGTCACACGCTATCATTCATATCTATACATACACATGGACGCACAATATAAGGCACTACCTTTGCCAGAGTTGGATCGATTTAGTAAGGAGCGTCAAGGCGAGCCAGAGACTCTCATTCACCTTTGCACGGTCGAACTGACAGCGGGCAGTCGATTAAAAACTGAAGCGATTCGCATCAATGCAACCTTCCATTTTAGATATTTCGTTACTGCAGTAATATCGAATTCAATAAATCAAACTTCACGTGCGATACTATTATATAAAATACTATTATATAGAAAGAAATCTTTCAGTTATATAAAATATATATATATATATATATATATATATATATATATATCATAATTAAAATTATTATCGATTTAATAACAATGTCATTAGCATCTTAAAATACTAAAGAATTTATTGAAAAAATATTCTGATTGAAAGATAATATTTTTCGCAATTCGCAATAAGTTCTTTACAGTGTAAGAATTGTGAAAAAAACTGAAAGATTTAAAAAATAAATAAATAGCGTTAATAATAAAGAATTCAGAAAAATGTTGGATATTAATTATAAATTTCATAATACATATATTACAATATTTAATTTTCGAAATCTATAAAATTCGAAATATTGTTTTATATTATAGAGATTCTTTTCATAAAATTCGTTATATTATTTAAATCTTGAATAAGAAATAGCTTGATTTTGACTCTTTTTGATGTTTGTTTTTATCGGAATTTCGATTGATCTCTTATTTCTTTAATCTCTATTTCTCTAATTTCTCGTATTTTCATAGAAAACTGCGATTGCGCGGTAAATTCTTTTACCGTTCATTGCTAAATTTTTAATAATTCAAAATACAAGGCGATCGAAATATCTAGATATAATATTTTTATTTGTAAATTTTAATTCTAAATACATATTTTAATTGTAGAAATTGTGTGCCGCTTACTGTCGAACAGACTTAAAACGCAATCACAAATTATATATACAGCTAAAATAATAATATCATAATAAAATCGATCATCGATTTGATAATGATGTAATATTTTAAAATATTGTATTTTAATTTTTTATGAAAAATATTTTGGCTGAGGTAATATTTTTCGCAATAAGTTCTTTTCACATAATGAATTAAAACGGATTAATGTTAATGCAGTATTTTAAGATATTAGTAATAACATTATCAAATCGATGATCAATTTAATTATTATTATTTCAGCTTCATGTTTGTTTTATTCCTTTCCAGTCCGACAGTGAGCGGCAATTTATATAACCGAAAGATAAATTTAGAATTTACATATAAATTTACATATAAAAATATTATGCATCAAAATATATTCTCAATCATAACAGCCCTTTTCTTACTTAAAAGAAGAATAATAACGCACTGAAAAAATTTATTAAATACGTTATTTTAATACATTATTTTAATACATAATTTTTTTAAATAACACTAAATGAATATTTATTTACAAGTTATTTATTTAATAAAAAAATACTAGTTCAAAATCAAATGATTTTTGAATCAAATAGATATATGTTTACATTTGATAAATATTTACTTAGAACTCTATTCAAAATAAATATTTATTAAAAATTAATATTTTTTTCAATATTTAATATAATTATCGTACAAGAACGATAATGCAAATAAAAAAGACGAAAATATAAACTAGATTTAATCTTCACTGAAATAAATTTGAATAAATCTTAGAATAAAAAAAAGAAATCGTCGATCATTTAATCCCCATTTCATTTTCACTAAAATTATTACGTTAATATCACGTTCGCTTCATTATAAATATCCACTTTTGCGAATCATAGTACCGCTGTTTCCGAACCCAGCAATCCGGACACGAAACTGCATAGGGATAATACGTTATGAATGATCGATCGTCGAACACTTTCGCTCTCTCTTTCTCCTCTCTTGAACTTTCCGCGGTAGTCGAAGGCTTTTGGGGCTTTGTTTAAGTGCCCACATTGGCGCTTTAGGCACCTGTTTGTTGTCACGTGCTCGTTCAAACAATGCCGATCATCGCCAATAGTCAATTGTTGCGCTGGACTGCGCAATTTCTCGCGAAAAATACACGTCCAAGTTATTCGATGCAAAAATGTGCAAAAATGAAATAACGCACGCAGTAGATTTTCGACTGGCAGAATGGAAGAATAAAATTATTTTCTCGTCAGTCGATGATTTGCGATCGGAAGAATACATATTTGTATTAAACTCTCTCTCTCTCTCTCTCTCTCTCTCTCTCTCTCTGAAAGAGAGATGAATTTTATAAAAAATTCATTTTTTTATCAAATTTATTAATAGAATTTCTTTTAATTTTTATACAGAGATATATCGTTCTTGGTAAACATTTACAGAGACAACTTTATTGCGAATCCGAGCTCGTGAAAAACATCGATATCTTCTTTTTATTTCTAATCGACAAGCAAGGAAAAAACCGTTTCTCCGTTAGCACATGCTACTATGACTAGCAAATCCGGTTACTTCGCAGTATCGAATAATTAACTCGAATAAACTGGA
>Ga0157363_1006094_pt1 | contig 11311 bp, 13 predicted proteins | sample AttsexASBM1_FD_111477 | JGI IMG/M metagenome (GOLD analysis project Ga0157363, IMG submission 111477) | Fungus gardens microbial communities from leaf cutter ant in Ribeirão Preto, State of São Paulo, Brazil - Atta sexdens ASBM1 | ecosystem: Host-associated > Fungi > Mycelium > Unclassified ...
TATATATATATATATATATATATATATATATATATATATATACAGTCAGTGGCACAAAAGAACATAATCAGCAGTTCTCTGAAAGAAATTGAATATATTAAAAATTCGAGGGAATATTATTATATCAAGAAATCAGAAAGTGTCGTTATTAACATATACAATACCATTTTTATGAACATATACACTGTTTTCACATAAGTTATAGATTATGATTCTACTTTCAGTAAAAGGATCGTTGCAAAAAACTTTTTCTTCATACACATTCTTGCATAAAAATTGATGGACAGAGAAGAAAAAAAACATTTGTAGGAAATTTTATAAGCTTTAATTTGATATATTATTTTTTACATAAATCCTTTAGAAATCGAAATATTTATAAAAAAGTAACGACAGACTTTTTAAGAAAATATTGAAAAGGCAATTTTCCTCAAAGTTGTTTTTCCAAAAATATATTTTGGTACGTATTTAATATCGTATAAATAATGCATGTAAACTTTGAGAAAAATACAAATATCATTTTTTTTCATTTACATATCCGTATTAATAACAATATAAAAAAATACTTTATCCGATTAAAAGAAACATTTTTTTGTAAATTAATATTACCTTTATTCACAGTTTGTGAATATATCACCAAATCCATTTATCGACATTATAATTTTATCAATAGTGGCGAAAATGTGATACGTAGTTCACATCAATTTATAAAATGATGTTGGTGCCACTAGCGTACGGTGACTTTCGCTTGTCGAAAAAGCCCGCCATGACTCCTCTCAGGTTTCTCTTTGGCATAGAATTTTGGCAAAGGAAAAATGTCCTAGAATTATGTCAGAAGTACGTCGTTTCAAGGAAATTTATTTTGGGACATCCTGTCCATGTAAGCGTTGAATATTATTAATTATTATATTATTATATTATTATATTATTATATTATTATATTATTAATTATTAATATCATTGTTGTTATTATTATTATTATTATTATTATTATTATTATTATTATTATTATTATTATTATTATTATTACTAGTTGTAGATTTTTGGATGCTAAAAACGATGCCGTAAGTTAAATTTCATTAGCATCAGGTTTTCGAAATAACTGAAATTTAATGTGCAAAAATGGCTCTTTTGTTATATTTAAAATATTCTTGTAAAAAAAATTAACGTATCTCGAAATTGTAATCAGAAATCATAAATGTATTGTTTATCCTCTACAAAATGTTCTTTTTATTTCAAAATCTTACTTTTTTTTTAGTCACGTTATGAAGGATTCAAGTACAGAATTTTTCTAAGATATTAAATTTTCCGCCTTTAACAATGAAATCATTATACTTATAATTTCTAGTTTGTGATTATCGATACACACGATGATGATGAAAATAATTTATCGTTATAGATTCCGTTAAATATATACATGTGCGTGCGTGCGTGCGTGCGTGCGTGCGTGCGTGCGTGTGTGTGTGTGTTGTGTGTACACATATATATATATATATATATATATATATATATATAGAGTGCACAACACATACACATTTCTAAAAAAAAAGGTTATATGGCTTATATATATGTTTCTCGATAGCCACAAATTTGTATCTCAGAAAAATCCTGTATTTAAATTTTTTGTTGACTACAAAGATATATAAGACATTAAGATTAAAACAATTTTATAGGACATGAACAATACATTCATCATAACGACAAATGTTAATAATTCAAGATAATGTTAATTTTCTTTATAAAAGAATGTTAAATGTCGTAAAAAAAGTCATTTTTTAAACATTAAAATTATGTTATGGAAACCGAACACTGAAATTTTTTTGTTTTAAAACATTTGTTTTTAACATTCAAAAATTTAATCCGACGCGAAGTAACGTTCTACTTTGTAACAAGTACTCATAGATAAACGAGATGTTAATTTCTAAAAGTTGCTAAATAAGCGGATAAAATCGATGCATAAAACAGCTTTGAAATATTTTTCAGAGTTCTTTATGAAATATCTTGCAGATATTTCTCAAAAAAACTCTTAAAAATATCTTAAAATTGTTTTATGCGCTGATTTTAGACATTCTGCTCATGATTAACTTAAAAAAAAAAATTATAAAACAATACGGTAAAAAACTTTTTGACTTAGTTTAATTCGTTTTACCTGCCCATGAGAGATTATGTGGTCATTATTGGACACCCTTTACGTTTATATAATTTTTCTGTTGCTACAGCATAAAGTATTAATTAATTGATTCATCCAGATAACATACATGTTGCAAGATTTGTTTGCGGTAAGTTGTTCGAAATGGCATATTATACAACATACTAAAAGTCCTGACTTAACTCACTTGGAAAACTTTGCAACTTCAAAAAAACTGATCAAAAATACGGTTCTTCAAAAATATCTCTGACAGTATTAATTTTTTATCGAAATAAAAGTTAGTATAAAAAAACTGGCAAAATTATAAACAATTCGTTTTTTTCTCAATACCATACGATTAATACTTTCCGTGATAGAATATTTTTAAGAATATCATATTTTTGATCATTTTGAGAAAGAAACAATTTTTCGTACTTTTTTCGTAAATATCTCGGATTTGACTACTCCTACATAAAAAGTACTTATTGTCAAATCGAAACATTTTTACTCTCAATTTACTCTCAATTATGTTAAAATATATTTATTAATTAATTTTTATTTTTAATTATATTTAATTATATTTAATTATATTTTAATCTTTTTTACTTAATGGCTTTTGAACCTGGGAACTTCAAGGTTATGAGTCTCGTACCTCTGTCACGCCATTTATAATTATTGATGCACACAGTATTTATGGTATTTATAGTATTGTCCACATATGGTTTGGGCGTCGGTCGATCAGACGCCTTGCGCGTGACCTATTGTTGCGAGTTCGGATTTGCCGACGCCCTACATAGAGTTGGCTTGCTTGGATGCGGCAGAAGGCAATCTAATTATTTGATTGTCTCAGCAAGTCTCAAAGACAAGCCAATATCTAATACTAATCCTAACCTCATACCCTATCTTTATCCTCTCAGAGCGTGCGTTTGGACAAGACGCAGATGAGCAGGCCTCCTCGTGGTTGCCCTCGAGAACTCGAGGCGAAACTACTCACCCCTGTAGAAACTCCCTGCAGACACTGCTAAGTTTTTCCATCGCCCTTTTCAGAGCGGCTTCGCTAGATTTTGGAATATTTTGTCGCATATATCTTTGTGAGTGAGGTAGCATTGTTCGCCCCGTCCTCGGGACGGGGCCGATTTGCATTAACTGTCCACATATGGTACACTTAACGCAATTATATTGTGTTAACTTCTCTTTGATTATTTTATTATGCTAACTCGTTTTTTTATTAATTTGAGCTTTAGAAAATAATATTTTTTACATATTTATAATAAATATCAGATAAATGTTAAATAAATGTTTTTTTAATCGTATTTTAAATAAATAAATAACAAAAAGCAAACATTTATTTAACATATTAAATAATCAAAAAGAATTTAATAAACATTAAATAAATGTTTGTTTAAATTATTATCATTATTTCAAACAAATAATTAATGTAAAATGAACATTTACTAAATGTTAAATATACGTGAAAAATGTTTCTTGTTATCACATTTTAAATGAATAAATAATGTAAAATAAACATTTTATAAACGTCAAACAAAACGTTAAATAACTGTTTAAACAATGTTTTTTCAATCATTAATTTCAAATAAAATATTATAAGTAAAAATATTGTAAGGATCTGGATTAACGTCCTCCCCAAAAATTTGTCGCGGACAAAATATTTTAAACAAAATATATAATAAAAATTCTTACCTTCTCCGCGTCCTCCCCCTCCCCATCCTTCTCTTCCTTCTCCTGCCTGATCGTCAGGATGCTAAGGAGATGGATATCTAAGTTAAGTTCATTTATTGTATTGAACAATTGCGATTTCCTTTACAAGATATTCCAGGAGAGAAGGAGGAGGAAGATCCTCCAGGACTCCTCCGGGAGATGCTCTCCTCTTCCTTCTCTTTCTCTTTCTCTTCTTCCTCTTTCTTTTCTTCTTCTTCCTCTTCAGCCTCATCTTCCTCAGCTACGAGGAAATTCAGGAGCTCAAAATCGCTCGATAGATGGAGGAGGCCCATCATCCACACATTCTTAAAGACTGATGTTGTTAAAATTTATAGGCAGATCACCCACCACCCATGTTCTTCTTCCTTTTCGTCTTCCTTCTCTTCCTCTTCAATCTCTTCTTCCACATTTTCTTCCTCTTTTTCATTCTCTTCCTCTTCCTCCATTATCTCATCAACTTCTACAATCTCGCCAATCTCGAGAAGGTGGAATAATTCAACTTCGCCAACATATAGTTGAGTGATATCAATTGCAATAATCCTATATATATAGTTCACTCGAACGAAGGGATTTCAAAAGGAGAAAGCAGTCGCCACAACTTTACTTTTTTGTTATTTATCACCCATTGTTTACAGATAATAAAACTGCACTGTAAAAATTCGCGTGATTTTTACTAAACGTACACGTGCAAAAATATTCATTATGGATAAATAGTGGAATACTCTTGCACGTTTTTTATAAAAAAATCATGTAAGAAAAAACTTATGTAAGAAAAAACTGACAAAAACTGATGCTGAGAATCATTCTTCGCTGCCCGGGATATTAATTACGGGCGGTCTTTGTATATTAAACACTTTAGATTAAGCTGAATGTAGAACTTTAGACGCGTTGAAAGAAGCGCTGGCAAGTTGTTTATATTAATTAAGTGCAACGGTGCGTCGAGGCATAGAATATGATGGATGAATAGATGGGAAGCAAAGCTAGTACATATATACAGTGATGTAAACGAAAAAAATTTTTTCATATTATTGTTCTTCATATGTATTAAGAACTAAAGTTAGTAACTCGCAATCGACAAGCTGATGCTTGTCGAATATATCGCTATCACGTATATTGTTTTCGTTCTAACTGCTAAACAAAGCACTATTAATGAGGGGTAGAAGTATGAAATCATATTGCGTTCTCGCAATTCTTTTTTTCAATGATAGAAGCACTGATAATGATAGTTCTCTTGGAAGAACCGCGAGATCGGTGACATATAGCGACGCGGTAAAAGAAGCGTCGATAATGATATTTTTTTTAGGCGAAGATCGATGACATGCCATCGATACTATAACCCCAACAGGAGAAAGGGATCAAGAAGTTGCAAATGAAATATATAATGGATCATAAGCGCTCAGTTGGTGTTCTGGAAGACGAATCGGTCGCAAGAATAATGGAAAAAATATGGCTAACTATCGTGCGAATGTTGAGAACATAGCCAACATAGTCGAGTATATTAGAAACGTGGATCCGGAACAGTTCGCGAATATTAGAGATGAAGTGTTCGAAGTGTTCAAAGAAATGGAAATAGATTTTGAGGAAATAATGGATCAAGATTCTGATGAAGACGTGTTATCTGATGATACTGGTTATGCTAGTGATTTGAGCGAGGATAATATCGATCGTCGAGAAAAATTTGTGTTATCTCCGGAAATTCATGCGTTGAGTGATCGTACTAGACACTGCGCGACCCATTGCTACTACATAACGGGTGGTGCTTTAGTATGTGCATCATGTATGACTCGTTTGGCTGACATTAACGTTGGAGGGATGTATCTCGTCAGAAAGCACGAAATCGATTATATTGATGCGCTAGGTGGGTTTTGCTCGAATTGCAAAGTGCCAATGTACATTATAATTTCGTGCAATATGTGCCCAATCTGCACACAGTGAAAAAACTATTGTGAACAGTATAATGAACGAAATATGGATTCGATAATGGAACGAATGATGGAGGACCGTAGAAATAATAAACGATATAGCCAAAAAGATGTGATGCGCGTTCTCGGAAATCTGCGAGAGAGAGAGAGAGAGAGAGAGAGAGAGAGAGAGAAAGAGAGAGAGAGAGAAAGAGAGAGAGAGAGATAAATGGTGTGCGAATACCGATGCAGTTCCTACGCGATTGAGAATTAGGAATATGCGGTGAGCGCATCATAAAACAAGTATTTATTAACGAAGAGTCCGTTTGTTTCTAATCTTTATTCGTGCAGCAGAAAGTGTACACGCGGTTACACAATAAATACTGTAAAAACTGTGGCTATGAAAATAGATATAAAATTCGCAGTTTAACAGACAATGACTCAACTTTTGAGTGTCGAAAATCTCAATGGAAACCAATCCTGCTGTAAAAATATTGTGATTCCCGTGGGTGGTAAAAAATAGTCGAACTCGATAGTTGGCGATGCACATACGCTGAATTACCATTGCAAGAAGGATCCTGCTGTAAAAAAAAAATATTTTCATGGTGTGATGAATGCTATGAATGTGACAAGTGACAACTCCACTTTCATCATAATATCACGGTGTTAAATTACTATAAAATTATAGATATAAAGCGACCAGTGTAGAGAATGCGGAGTGTGAACGAGTTACGTGCTCAGTGGAAGAGTGCGACGTGATCTAAAGACTGTGAAAAAGCAAACTCACGAGCGAATGGAACGCTCTGCTAGAGCAGAGCGGCCAGGTCACCACTCTGGTGGAATATTTCGCGTGACTGCAACGATTCAACGAGTTCATTGAGCGACTTGAAGAACTTTGTCGTGCCAAATGTCCACGCCTCGCCTATTGAATATAGACAATCCGCGGTCGCGCGACTCGCGGGTGCAAAATCGCAATTGGAGCGACAATTCGTGCACGTTGGTAGTGGGTACGCGAGTGGTGACTAAAAATCTCCCGTCTGGCGAGAAATCGACGCGTTCGAAAATCGTTCTGATTGATGCGGTAATCAATGCGAACTACATCGAGCCGCAGCAGTTTTTGGAAGACGCGGGCAATGTAGTATTCGAGCGAGTGCGAGAAGAACACGATAGTGTGAAAGTGAATACCGCGTTCAACAGTAAGTTTGTCGCGAACAATAAACGTGCCACCAAGAGCATAAACACAAAAAACAGTAAGATATATCGATGTACCGATTTGCGCGAATCTTCTACGAGCAGCGCGTCATCGAACTCACGTAACTTGAAGAGTTTCAGGAACAACAACGGATGGGCGCTGTCGCGAATTCTCACTTGATTGTCAACCTAAACAAACTGAATCCCATGCAGAATGCCACATCGAAGTGCCGCGAAAAATTATGCTGAAAAAGGTGATAATCAATGTGAAATCCATGGAATGCTTCGCGTAATCGGTGGTCGTCGCTCTATCTCGTCGCGTTATCCCGCAGAAAGAAATGTAAATCATAATTCATCGTATCGACATTATATTACAGTGTAAATCTCGCGCGTATCGATCAATTTCCAATGACTTTAAAAGATATTTCAAAATTTGATGGTGTCGATCAACGTGTACGGTATCGAGAATAAACAAGTTCTTCCTCTACGCCTTACCAGTGATGAGAAGAAGAAGCATGTCAACATGTTGTATCTGTAAGATCCACGCAACGATGAAGTCATTCACTTTATGTGGATCAAGAATCTGTCTCATCTCTTGATCGCAAATTACGAGGGATAAAAAAAGAAATTTTTTTGCGATCGGTAAGTATAATAAAAAATTATAATTTTCTTGAAATAATAATAATAGTAGTTTCTGTTTTTTAGATGTCTTCATTACTTCAGTACGAATGAAATATTACAATCACACGTAGTGGATTATGACAAAATAAACGACTGTGCTATCCGACTGCCGAGCGAGAACGACAAGTGGCTCGAGTTTGGGAAATCACTGTAATAAGGAAATGCTTTTCATTCCGTCTTGCCGACCTGAAATGTGTTCTACATGTAAAATGGAACCCAACAAGGAAGACGCATCATCATACATATATCAACAGCACGAGATATTTAGTATAGGATATTAGTACGATGATCTCATACGATGACGCATTATTGTCATATCAGTTCCGTCGCGATAAAGACTATATGGCATGGTTCGCGCGACAACTTCAAGACTTGGCGCATCGCGTAAAAAATATCATCTCCACTAACGTGCCTATGGCAGCGTTGTCGAAAGAACAATGGGAGGGAATTGCTACTGCATATGATGTATCTTCCTATAACGAAGGAAGAATACATTTCATTCACTAAATATGTCGATAGCATGAAAAATAAAAATGAAAATAACTTTTAGAAAAATTGTATAAAATTAAGATTCTTTCAAATTTCTAAGTACGAGTCTCGATAAATTGTCATATCTCGATAAAGAAAAATTAAAAATTACACAGCCAGAATTTTGCAAACTCAGCGCGGAGGATTTGATCTCACACGTAAAGGTATTTTTCCGTACGAGTACGTTGACTGCATCAAAAAGTTAGAAGACGCGCTTTTTCCATCGTGTGAATCATTTTTCAATTTGTTGACGGTTTGCGATACTGAGAGCAATTATGCTCACGCCGCGAACATCTGGAAGCGATTCTCTATTCGAACGCTCGGTGAGTACAATGATCTATACTCAAAAATGTCTTGTTATTAATCGATATTTAATCGATATTTTATTAATATTTTCAAAAATTTCCGCGAAAATTATGTCGCGAGTTACAGTCTCAATCCCGCGTATTACTACACTTTGCCGGGTTTCATCTTGGGACGCCATGCTAAAACATACGCGCGTAAGATTTGTTGTTCTTACTTATCCGACATCGATATAATTCTATTCATCGAATGCAGTATACGCAGTAGCCTCAGTCAATGTTCAAACAAAAACGCGCAGGCTAATAACAAGCATGCGTTCATATGACTCGTCGAAACCATCGTTGTACCTTATGTATTACGACGTGAATAATCTGTAGAAATGGGCGATGTCAATCGCTGTCATACATCAAATTTCAAGATCGAAGACGCTGCGAATTTTGACGCGAGCGTGGTCGCTCCGAATTCATCTACCGGTTATATTCTCGAGGTTGATTTCGAGAATTCACCTGCACGACCGACACACAACCAATGCGCGATAAGCCACTCGGCAAACGCAAGGATAAATTTCTAGCGATGCTGTATGATAAACAGCGTTATGCCACTACCATAATTACAGTACTCGTTACAGCCTTCGCGTAACAAAGATCGGGTGTTACAATTCGCCTAGCTCTGTAATTACATTGAACTTAATACACAATTTAGAACGCGAGCGAAAAACGATTTCGAGAAAAATTTATATAAATTAATAAACAACGCGGTATTTGGCAAAATTATGAAAAACGTTCGAAATCGTAGACATAAAATTAATAACAAAATGGGACGGTACGGCGCGGAAGCAATGATCGAATTTCCATAGTCGCGTCTTTGCAGAAAATTTGATTGCCGTCGAATTGCGCAAACTCGAGGTGAAGTTCAATAAGTCGATTTACGTGGATATATGTACACATATTGAAAGTCTGCTTGTATGAATTTCACCACGAGTACGTGTCACTGATGCATCGAATAAATGCAAGATCATATACACCGACACGGACAGTCTTATATACCGCGCGTTGAGTGCGAGGATGTTTATGAGACGATGAAATGCGATATCACTAGATTCGACACGAGCGATTATCCGATGGACATTGTGCACGATATGCCTCTCGCAAATAAGAAAGTACTAGATGTACTGATGAAAGTAATGAAGGATAAAAACAACGAGATGTTAATGACCCAATTCGTGGGACTCAAAGCGAAGATGCATGCGATGAGGATGGATGGCACAAAGGACACTAAAAATGCGAAAGGCGTGAAGAATAACCTCGTAGCGTGAGCGATAATACTTTCGACGATTACATGCAGTTTGAATAAAGAGATTGAAATGACTCGTCGTATATATGATCTAAATTACACAAGGTCACAATCGAAAATCGCTTTGAGTTCATATGAAGACAAACGATATGTCGTATCAGATTTGATGGAGACATTATGGGGACAATGACAGACTTTTGTAATATATGTGCATTAACATTTATATCAATATTGTTTTTTACATTTTTATATTTCTTCTACAGTGTGTATATATTACTATTATTCTTCATGTATTACTATTTCTTATGTATTTTATTGTAATTTGCATTTTGTATATGATTTTACATTTCTTATCTTTTTATATAGTATATATGTTTTACTATTATTATATACTACAATATTATGTACTATTACAATATTATATACCATTATATATTATTGTCATTTTAATTTATACGCCATGTATATTTTTACATTTATATAAGTATTATTATCATGTTTTTTGTAGTACCATTTATTATGTGTTACAATTATTTTTCATTTCATGTATCGTACATTTATATACGTATTTTATATCTGTATATTCCAAGAAAAAAAAACGAAAATGGAAAGAAAAATAAAAAAAATATTTTATATAATTACATACTATTGATATATTTGTTATATCTATATAAAATATATGAATGGAAATTTTATCAAATGATGTTTTTTTTGTGTATCTTCGAATTGTGCGATCCATCGAATTCCAGTTAGCCTTGATGTATACCTTCTCTCCTTTCTGCGCAGTACTTTCTCTACGAGATTCTCCACGTCCGGATGAGTAGCGCGATGTAACTCGTAGAACATGCTCTATCGGATTTTCCGCAATAGTTCTCGAATAAATAAGTTACGAGATTTGTATTTTAACGACCGTAACTACCTTAATAGTCCAATGTGTAATCCTTCTCAAAAATCATCTTGTACTTGCTCACGCGTATCGAATCGCCTACTTTGAATTTTGCAGAATCTTTATCGCGCTGTACACTGTGTTCAAAAGTCTTTCGGCAATTGCAGAAGTTACATCTGCGGATTGCAAGCCGATGCTTGCGTTGTAATCTGACACGAGACGCAGCTCGTCGACCCACTTGTTGCTGTTGAGTGTAAACATCTTCCACATGTCGTTCTTGAGCGTGCGATTGACGCTTTTAACGTCGAATACGTAGAATATTGATTAACATCATGTTTTTCCAAGATTTTAGCGTTTTTTCCCATATCCTTTTGTAAATTTTTCGGACATTTATTCTCTCGAATAATCTCAGCGATAGCGTCTCGCTTTCACCCTTAATCTTGAATGTACGCCCACGTGTATTTGCTCAACACATCGATGACGATGAATATGTAATGACCTACTGATACTTTCAACATCGAATACATGGAATAATGATTAACGTCGTGTTTTTTCGAGATTTTCTGCACATCGGCATTGTAAAATTCTTTCCTTATCCGTTTATAAATTTCTCTTCCACTCGCTCGAATTATCTCAGCGATAGTCATCTCGCATCCTTGCTCTTGAACGATATGGCTTACACGA
>Ga0157363_1006095_pt1 | contig 11311 bp, 10 predicted proteins | sample AttsexASBM1_FD_111477 | JGI IMG/M metagenome (GOLD analysis project Ga0157363, IMG submission 111477) | Fungus gardens microbial communities from leaf cutter ant in Ribeirão Preto, State of São Paulo, Brazil - Atta sexdens ASBM1 | ecosystem: Host-associated > Fungi > Mycelium > Unclassified ...
GAGCGAGAACGCATGTACATCGAGACCTTGTAGTTTACGAAGACATGGAATTTTTATCTAATTTAGATATTACTAATATTATGCGAAGTGGACATGTTAAGAATTGCGCGTACAAAATGTATTGAAAATATATAACTGGTGGTTGCAAAAGAATTTTTTTAAAAATGAACTTACATTAACGTATTTATTACGTATTTCTTTCTCCCTTCCTTTATATATATACATATATATATATATATATATATATATATATATACATTATACACATATATATATAATTTTTGGAAATTGGAATCTACTGATCCTTCGAGTTATGTGAAGATCGCCCTGGGAGATTATCGCGGACACGAATTGTCGCTGTCTCTCGAAACGTGGAAGGATCTCTATGAGCAGCGATGGAATATTTACAAAATGCTTCGAAGCGAATACAAAGACAATTTCATAAGCGTTGGACCATTAACAGTCAGAGTTTGCACGCTGAACGATGTTACGCTCAATTCTTCGTCCGTATGCATGACCGAAACGTACGACGTACGCTGTATGTTCGAGTTTGATGGATATATCGATGTAACATTCGAATGATTAACCTAACTCGATATTGTTGATATACGCGATTTTTGAATATCGCGTCTAATGTTATACGCGATAGCGACAACTTCAGTGGACAGCTCGTCGGTTGTGAGTTGTTAGCTTTAATTTTTAGTACGTATAAAAAATCAGTAATAAGATGTGAATAAAAAAAATTCGTTCGCATCACTATATAAATACTTTATTTTACTATCCTTTTCCCTGACGCGCTGGTAAAAAAGAAAAAGGAAAAAAACATAACGTATTGTAAAAACTAAGTCATAAAAAAAAAATGTCATACTCTATCATTGCGCTCTATCTTTTTCTAACATGCGAGCTTTTGTTACCGATGCATTTTTGGGAAGGGCGGCGGCGGGCGGCGAATGACGAAACAAATACGGAACGCATAGCGAAACGTCATCACGCGTAATGTTTATGTATTATGACACGAGTCGATACATAACCATACAGTTCTAGTTATCACTGTTTACAGCAATGCCGGTGATCGAGGACTTTCCCCGTGCTGCCCTCTCTCCTGCGCTTATCCCCCTTACTCTCACCTACGAATACCCCCACGCTCCGTTTTCCCTCGCCGAGTATCCCCCACACTCCGCTTTCCCTCACCGAATATCCTCCCACGCTCCGCTTTCCCTTGCTTATGAGTATCCCCCACGCTCCGCTACCTCTCGCCGATGAGTATCCTCCGCGCCCCGCACTACTCTCTAGCCCCATGAGTTAGAATCGGCCTAGTACCTACTTATTTTTCATTATTCTTTCGAACGATTATATTCGTTATAGCCTAATGACAGTTTTATGTGAATGTTGAGTTTGAATAAGCAGAGGTTAAGTATATTTTTCTGAAAGTTCTTCTGATACAAATCCCATATTCAATTCCCGTAATAAATACAAGGGTAATTAAACGAAATTTGATGCTAAGCGATTAAATTTATTAAATAAAATTCAATGAAGTGCCTGTGTCCACACCACAAAATGTATCGTCTGGTCAAGAATCCGATTGAAGAGAATAGCACCAAGAATTTCAAAGCAGGATGGTACTGATTTATCATGCGATTTCCAGGAAAACCTACGACAACCTACTTGTTAATAATAGAGAAACGAGATGGTGACTATTTATCAAGTTGAACCATTATGATAAAATTTTAATCAAAAGTCCGGTTACAATCCAACCCATTTTAGTATTGGATGGCCCCCTTTCATTGCGTTGTAAAGTATACGCATGAGGAGGGGGAGGGAAAAATTGTATATCTTTCGACCTCCTCTAGTTTATTGTTACTATCTAAGTCATAACAAACATTACCAACATGCAGCTGAAAAATGTTGAAATTCGGAAAAGTCCCTATTCTATTTACATAATTTTCAAGAGTACTATTTATAATATGTATAATATATATTAGAGAGAGAATTATATATGTATATTAGAATTTAAGGAACACTATTTTTATTTTTTTTCATTACTTATGTTCATTACTTATGTTCTTACTTGATTTGTGACAGCTACACCTTCTCTTCCAATTGACGCTGTTCGAGCGTCCTTACTATGTGGTCTTAAATATCCCATATAAGCGATTCGTAAATACATCCAGGTGAGGAAAGAATTTACGACCATTTGAGGAAAAGACGCTATCATCCAACTTGTAAAACTAATTCCTTCAGCCTCTGGAAACGTACTTTCATAGATTCCTTTGAAAGTAAGATTTGTGCCAGTTCCCACTAATGTTCCTGTACCGCCAATCGTCGAACAATAAGACGCCGCCAATAAATACGCTTGCGTTATTTTTGTTGGTCTTATTTCACTAAAAAAAGAATAGTATGTATAAAATATCTATATCTCCTTTTAAAAATGTCTTCTTTTAGAAGAATATTATTTCTAAAAACTTACTATTTTTTATATTGCAAAAAATTATATTTCTTATAAAATAAATCTTTACATTTCTAATATGGATAATATAGGCAAAAAAAATTTTTTTTTTCTTCCAGAAACGACAATACGTAATCCAGCAATTAAAGTTTTTAGCATGCTAAAACCAAATCCGTAGCCCAAATTACTCCATCACGTTAGATTCCGAGATATCTTAATCTGAAAATGCCAAAAAGACCTATTTCGGACATTTTTAGATTAAAATTTCTCGTAAACATAATGTGATGGAGAAATGGGCTACGAATTTTTTTAGCATTAAAAAATCTATGAAAATCACATATAATTATAAATGGGCCAATGCAATAAAATGAAAAAACATAGATATATTGCGAATATATTCACTGACTTTAAGGTGTCTCCAAACTATATGGCCAATGTATGACAACATAGCAGATATTATACAAATATGTATAATACATAACATATATAAAGTTTATAATGAATGTAATCAATATTTAGCGAATGTGTGTGCCAAGTTGGCATACATATCGTTTATAAACGTCTTAATTAAATGGATTGAGCATGACAAAAATCTTAGAGATTATATACTGCTGTTTTTGGATCAAAATTTATATCGGTCTGTGTAATTCATTTAATGTTTATATATTATAAAAAAGATGTTTTATATATATAAAGTCCAATTTTTTCCCAAAAAGGTATAAATAAAAGAAATTGTGCTTTTTGTAAATTTTAACTACTTAGATAGGATAAAATTATTAAATAGCGAATACATTGAAAATTGAATATAATGAATTTATTTGATGCGCAAAATCCCAAAGTCGGGATCTTCTTGTATATGTATACGTGATGATATGCATGCAAGTTGTACAAACATATGGGAATTAAAATTTAGTGCCAGTTCCGAAAGACTTTCTCGATAATAAACACCCTCAGTTTGCCGGAAAAGGAGCAACGAGGGCAAATTTCTTGATCTGTCGATAATCGAATCTCCTACTATGGTGGACTCGCACGCTGTCCATTTATGCTGGTGAATTCACATAACTCAATTTTCGAAGTGTTCTCCAAATGCTACAAACTTTTTTTAATAATCTTTTTAATAATCTTTACTATAATCAAAAAGTTAAAATATACAAAAAACATTATCTTTTTATTTAAATTTTGGGTAAAAATCAGCCATTTTTAAACATCCTCTTTTCTGTTATTAATCAAACTTTAATTATTTTTATTTATATCAATTAACTACTGTTTTGATTAAGAGACAAAGTTAAGTCATTGACATTAAGTTCACTCATAATAGCCAGACAAACTATGTTTATACAAAACAGAATATTAAGAATATTTTTTCGATAAAATACTTGATTAAATCATATTTATAGTTAATCCAACTATTAGTTGAATCTATTATATCATAAAAATGTTTTTATTTTTTCTTAATTTATTCTGGGAATAGAGATATATCAAATCCAAAAATTGTGAAATTTTCATTTAAAAATATTAGAAATTCGTGCGATTGTAAATTTTAATTATATTACTAAAAAAGCTTGCTATTAATATTGAATGCTTATTATTGATAATTATAAAAATTAAAATTTATGTAGACAAGATGAACATCAAATTCTTTGCATTAAACATCAAATTCTTTGTTTTTTACTTAAAAAATATTTTATTGAGCTGTTCCTTTACAAAGTCTTTTGCTAGAATCTAATTATGTATGTCTTAAAAAATTTATTATAAAAGTACAATTTGTAATTATTCATCTTGGCTTCATAATCATGCTACAGTAGAGCTATATTATAATTTATTAAATAAACAATATTTTTAGTATAAAAAAATGATAATGAATGAATATTACAGTAAATGTAAATACAGTAAATGTAAATACAGTAAATGTAAATATTTATAAGAAATATACAGTGAATATACAATCGCGCTAAAAAATACCTCGTCATTAACACTATTGTCGCAATTCGCCAAATTAAATATCTTAAAATGAAAAAATCGTAGAGAAGCTTTTGACCATCCATTTTATAATAAAATATAAAGATAAGTCTTTAAATCTACATTTGATTCTTTTCTATGACATATGGAATTGATGATTGATATTTCGCGCGCATTTTTGTCTTACTTTCAGAGCTGCAGTTTGATCAATCATCATCAGATAAAATTAAATATAAAAATATTTGTAAATAGGCTTAACTTCTGAGCTTAAAAAAATTTGATGCAATGATTTCTCGCAAAGATATCGAAGTTTCTTATTATGTAAAATTTCATTGTATAGAAACTTAACTTTTTCTAAAATGCTTTTTAATTTTAAAGTCAGTTGTTATAGAAAAAGAGTTGTAAAATGTTTGTTATAATGCGCTTGACTCACAGAAATTTTTTCAAAATTTTTTTAAAAGCATTACACTACATAAAACATATTGTCCAGGCAGCTATTTTTAATGAAAGAACGCTGCCAGTTACATAAGATATTCTTTATATTGATGTCGCAGAGTTAACTTATCTTCCGCTTAAAATTAAAATTTCGGAATATAGGAGTCACAAATTACAAGGAACACGTCAATTTAAATGCCTCAGCTTAGATTTGAATTAAATTGATAAATAAATATATTTCATGGATGTCCTATTCTTTAATAAAGAGACTATGAACGTAAATTCTATGTCACTTATGTTGTGGGTAATTTATTATTATTACACATGCATTGAACAATATCGTGATACAATCAAGCATTAGTCATATGTATTAGTCACATGTATGTTCAGTGTTTAATCTTACAATGAAGAAAGTTAATACATGAGTAAATATGAAAATTTTTGCTTTGAAATTTAGATTATCAGATTCGGCAAATTGTTTTTAGCAACATGCATATTCGGTGTCCTATCGGAAGCAGGAATTTATAATGAGAAAATGCTGCCTGGTGGCTCGAATGGTAAAACAGGCGGGCGCCTTCGGAAAATATTACAAATGTAGCTGATTTGCAATCAAATAATAGAAGAAAGGAGTCCACTCGATACGAACTAACACGGGAGAGGAAACGAAAAGGATAACTTTTATTAACAAGTTTCGGTCATTTCCGGTAGCAAGTTAACATAAAAATAAAGATATAATGATTACTTAGTAAACCACGACAGAATTTTTACGACACGATGACGTTAGCTCAAAATAATAAAAACAAATAAATGATCAAATAATGTGAAAAAGTGGCTTAGTGATAAATATAATACATATAAATAGAAATGAGCATATATGATCATGAATTTTCTTAAATTTCGTAGAAATGTATAATAATTCATTTTACATTCCTCCTTTTCTTCTCTCTCCCTTTTCTTTTTTTATAATATAATGTTTTAGGAATATTTTGCGCTTATAGGGAACAACATTTATGAAAATCATCATTAACATTCTGTGCTATCTGGGTGGGATCGCTACACTTAACTAGTTTCTGCTTAGTTAATTATCATTACGTTTAAGATCCTAGATGAATAGGGGTAATAGGGAAATTCTATGGAGCTGAAGGCGCGGGGCGCGGAGAATACTCGTAGGCACGGGAGGGAAGGCGCGAGGGTATTCATAGACGCAGGGAAGGAGGGGGAAGGCATAGGAAAGATCCCGGCACTATCAATGTTTACGTAAACATAGGACCTTGGTCGAGTGATTATTTTTTTCCGCTGCCACTGCCCACTCTCTCCAAAAATGCGTAGGTAACAAGGACTCGCATATTAAAGAAAGATAGAGCGCGGGACGATGTCGAAGCGAACGTGATATCGAAAAAAGAAAGAAAGAAATGATAATAATATCAATAAAGTTTCTTTTTTATGATGCTGTTTTTTCAATATGATTTTTATAACGTGTCGAGACAAAAGATGGAGAATAAAAGAAAATACATATTTTTACTTTTTCAGCAGAATGAAATGCATTAGCACTAGTCATTCTAAATGCGATATTTTATGACTTATATTTTGATAGTATTGATGAGCATGTTGAGCAAGATTTTGAGTATGCTTTTTCACCAGAACATTCCCAATATCTGGCTTTTTCCCTCGATAGTGATGGACTTGGCGGACCTGATGACAAGGGACAGTACTCTTGCATTCGACCGATTTTCGACATATATATTCTTTTATTCGATCCATTCTTTCGCTCGTAACTAAAATTTATGATTGAATGAAAAAAATATACTGTTTATATACACTGTCAGATCGGTGATATGTCGCGACGCATTAAAAGAAGTGTTGGTGCTGATTATATAAATATATTAATGAAGTGTGAAAAATATAAACCAGAATCGCTCGCGATGCTGTTTTATCTACTTTTAAGAAAATGCGGTTCAATAGGCAAAGGGAATCACAAATGAAATATATAATGGGTTAAAGCGCTCAGTTCCAATTGGTGTCCTGGAAGACGAACGAATTAGTCACTTCGGTTATTGACAATAAGAATAATAGAAAAAGTATGGCTAACATCGTGCGAGCGTTGAGAACATAATCAAGTTTTAGAAACGTGGATCTGGAACAGTTCGCGAATATTATAGACAAAGTGTTCGAAGTGTTTGAAGAAATGAAAGTAGATTTTGAGGAAATAATGGACCAAGATTCCGACGAAGAAGTGTTATCCGACGATACTAGTTATGCTAGTGATTTGAGCGAGCACGCTATGGGTCACACAGAAAAATTTGTGCCGTCTCCAGAAATCCGTGCACTGAACGATCGTACTAAACATTGCATGATCTAGTGTTACTATACAACGGATGGTGTTTAATTATAAGTGCAACATGCATGATCCGTTTAGCTGATGTTGTATCTTGTAATGAATGTATCTTGTAAGGAAGCACAATATCGATTACATTGACGCGCTAAGCAGTCGGTCTTGCACGAATTGCAGAGTACCAATGTACATTATATTTGCAACAAGTGCTCACATTGCACACATTGAAAAACTATTGTGAATGGTATTGTAAAAAAAAAATGAACGCAAAAAGTGTGTCTGAAGACTCTGATCTGCGAAGGAGAGACAAAGATATTCGAATATCGCCGATGCAGTTTTTACGCGATTGAGAAATAAGTACACATGGTGCGAAAGAGAGTCATCATCAATGACGATAACGATGATGAAAAAGAATAGTTCAGACGATTAGGAGACGAAACGGTGTACATTGACTTCGAAGAGAAATTTTGGTACAAAGTTCTCGATTTAATAAAGGAATAGTCAATGCAAAATGAAAAGAAGATTCAATATAGCTGCGTATTAAGATTCTCGCGAATGAGAAGTGCGTCAAAGTGATGATAACGGACAAAATCATACTAATGATGTCATATTACGACCACGAGGAGAATTCTGTTAAAAAAGTGTTTCGTGATCTGTGTAATAAGTATATGCGTTATCAATTATACTATCCATGTAAAGAGTGCACCTTAGTAGAAGAACATAATACCAAGGTTATAAAAGTATGACATTCTAGATGTAAAGCGGTGCTGCACATGTGTGAAGGAATCACGTGTAAGTGCTCCATGTAAGAATGTTATATAAAGACAAAAAGCAAAAAAAATAAATAAAAAAAAAAAGATATGGAAAACTACGAGTGGAACGCGAACTGTTGGAGCAGTGCGGTCAGATCGCTACTCTGATGGAGTATTTCGCGTAGTTGCAACGATGCGTGCATCGAGCGGCTGAAGAACTTTGTCATGCCAAGCGCCTCGCCGTTGGACCCAGACAATCCGCGGTGACGAGGATCGCGCGACTCGTGGGTGCAAAATTGCAATTGGAACGTTTCGTGCACATGATGGCGAATACGCGAGTGGCGAGTACGCGAGTGGCGAGTACGCGAGTGGCAACGAAAGATCTCTCGTCTGGCGAGAGATTGACGCCGCATTTGAAAGCCGTATATTGACAGATGCGGCGATAAACACTAATTACATCGAGTCGCGGCGGTTTTTGGGAGACGCTAGCAATATAGTTTTAGAGCGAGTGCGAGACGCTATAGAAAGACACGGTAATGTAAAAGTGAACACCGCGTTCAATGGCGAATTTGCGATGAAGGGAACGTGCTAATAAAAGTATAATTACAAAGAACAGCAAGATATACGATACACCGATTTGCGCGAGTGATACGAGTAGCACGTCATCGAACCTATCCTAGCATCACTCGAAGATTTCCAGGAAAGCGACAGAGGGTGGGCATTGTCGCGAATTCTCAATTTGGTAGTGAATGTGAACAAATTAAATCCCATGCGCGCGAGATGTCACATCAAAATGCCGCGGGAAATAACGATGAAATGAGCGGTGATCAGTGTGCACAACGAACAATGCTTCGCGTGGTCGGTGATCGCTCTGTACCCGGATGAAAAGTATACGGAGCGAGAGTCATCGAATCCGCATTATACATCAATATTGAATCTTACAAACATTGAATTTCCACTGACTTTAAAAGACATTTTTAAATTCAAACGTTTAAACGTTGTGTCGACCAACGGCATCGATAATAAACAAGTCCTTCCTCTACGACTCACCAGTGACAAGAAGGAGAAACATGTGCTATACATGCAAGATTCACGCAACGACAGCCTCAGGCATTTTGCATGGATAAAAATCTATTCTGTCTCGTGAGATCGCAAATTACTAGGAACAAAAACAAAAAATTTTTCTGCGATCGATAATTACATATGAAAAAAATTATTATAATTTTTCGTCATACTAATAAAAAATAATAGTTATAAATTTTTGTTTTTTTCAAATGCTTGCACTACTTCAATATGAACGAAAAATTGCAGTCGCAATGGACTGCCAGAAAATCAATGACTGCACGATCAAACTGCTGAGGGTGGACGACAAGTGACTCGAATTTGGGAACTGCAATAAGGCACGTATCCCATTCATCGTTGACATGAAGTGCATTCTATGGAAGATGGAATCTAACAGGGAAGATGCGTCGTCATATACGTATCAACGGCAACGAGGTATTTAGTATAGAGTACTACGTACGATATTCGTACGACGACGCGTTATCGTCATATCCGTCATTTCCGTCGCGATGAAGACTGTATAGCGTGGTTCGCATGACAATTCAATGATTTGGCGCATCGAATGAAAAATATCGTATCCGCCAACGTGCCCATGGAAACATTGTCGAAAGAACAATGCGAGACGTACCGTAGCGCAACGCGGTGTCACATTTACTAGAAATTTGCGTCGGCCCATATGCGGGTCTGCGATCATTGCCATCTCATCAGTAGATACCGTGATCCAAGGCATGCAAATTACAATCTTAATTATAAAAATTTATTATATATTCCAATCGTTTTTCACAATTTATCGGGCTACAACGCGCACTTTATAATTAAAGAAATTGCTGTCGCGTACGAAGGACATGTAGATGTGTTACCGATAACCAAAAAAAAATATATTCATAAAATAATTAATAAAGACTAAATATATTAAAGATATCGCCGAGAGAGCAGGCTCGCGAAAATGCATAAAATTATGGTTCATCGATTCATTTAAATTTCTCAGTGCAAGCCTCGATAAATTGGCGTCATTTCTAAGTAGAGACAAATCGTACGTTCCAAATTTTCAACACTATCGAATGAAGAATTTGAATTACTGATTTGTAAAGGTGTCTTTCCGTACGAGTTGACTGTGTCGAGAAATTGCAGGACACGCGTTTACAGTATTTGTTTACTGTATTTGAAAACCGATAACTTGTTATTGGCCGACATTTTCAAAAATTTTCGCAAGAATTGTGTCGCGAGTTACGATCTCGACTTACGATCCCGCGCCTTATTATCTGGTTTCACGTGGGACGCGATGTTAAAATATACGTGTAAAGTTTGAGTTACTCATCGACATCGATATAATCATGTTCATCAAGCGCGGTATATATATGCGGCGATCTTAGTCAATATTCAAGCAGATACGCGCAGACTAATAACAAGTACATGCGTTCGTACAACTCATCGAAATCATCATACTTGATGTACCATGATGTTAAAAATTTATACGGATGGCGATGTATCAATCACCGATATGTCATTCGCTGATAGGTCGAAGACGCTGTGAACTTTGGCGTTAGCGCGATCGCTCCAGATTCACCGGTTACATTCTCGAGGTAGATCTCGAGTATCCACAGCATCTATATGATCAACACACTGATTTACCTTTCTCTCTGACGCGCGATAAACCGCCCGGCGCGAAGATAAACTTCTAACGACGCTGTACGATAAGCAGTGTTACATCCATTACTGAAACTTGCAACAATATACTCGTTATGGTCTTCATGTAACAAAGATTCATCGGGTGCTACAATTCGCGCAATCTCTATAGCTTCGCGATTACATTGAACTGAATACACAATTTAGAACGTGCTCGAAAAACGATTTCGAGAAAAATCTATACAAATTATTGAACAACGCGGTTTCGCGGTAAAACTATGGAGAATGTACGCAACCACGTTGATGTAAAATTATTAACAAAATGGGATGGACGGTACGGCGCAGAGGCAATGATTGTGAAACCGGCTTTCCATAGCCGTAGTGTCTTTGCAGAAAATTTGATCGCCGTCGAACTGCGCAAACGAGATGAAGTTCAACAAGTCGATTTACATAGGTATACTCGACATATCGAAAGTCTACTTGTACGAATTTCCACCATGAGTATACGTTATCATACTGTTTCGCGACAAATGTAAAATTATGTACACCGACATGGACAGGCTTACATAACGTATTAAGTACGAGAATGTTTATGAGACTATGAAACGCGATATCTAGAGTTGATACGAGCGATTATCCGATTATCCGGACAACGCGTACAATATGCCTCTTGCGAACAAAAAGTAAAGTCTGATGAAA
>Ga0157363_1006096_pt1 | contig 11310 bp, 4 predicted proteins | sample AttsexASBM1_FD_111477 | JGI IMG/M metagenome (GOLD analysis project Ga0157363, IMG submission 111477) | Fungus gardens microbial communities from leaf cutter ant in Ribeirão Preto, State of São Paulo, Brazil - Atta sexdens ASBM1 | ecosystem: Host-associated > Fungi > Mycelium > Unclassified ...
CTTTACTCTTAGTTAATTATCGTTATCATCATAAAAATTGCAACGTCATTATCGAATCGTTATTATAAAAAGTAACGACGTTATTTGCTTTCCATTCCTGTATATCTATTTGTGCCATTAATTATGCTTGTTTCCTAAATATCTTCAAATTTTCATTTATTTAGAATTATTAATATTTTGTAATTTTTGTTAATAAAAACTGTTGATTCTAAAATTCAAGTTTTACGATCAAATTAACCGCGAGTACCGAGTAAATTCGAAAGATTATGATATATATATATATATATATATATATATATATATATATATACGCTACACAGCATATCTAAATTCTTGCTGGTAACGCAGCTAATTGGAATCGATAATTGCTGTTTTCTTGATTTTGATATGATCGTTCCAATGGCATTTGCATTGATATCAATGTAAATGCTCGACGTTATCAGAAATGCACGCCCAAAGAGAAAATAAATACTTTGACCCGTTATCAATACTCGGCGTTTACATCGGTCATTGACATTGGAATCCGTTACTTGCAGTGAGCTGGATGCCAGAATCTTCCCCGCTTGAGCATAAGCCAAGTAATTCCAAGTAATTCGAAGAAATTAACGCAAAATATATACAACAAACTCTAAAAACTAACATGGGATGACGAAAATCTTCGAAATGCGCAAAAATAATTCACCGTCGTGTCTTCAAGTTTTGCTTTTATTTTGAGACAAGCGCCACAAACTCTTCGTAGATCCGTCCGAATGTTCGCAATTTTTTAAACGCGTGCATTGTGCATAACGCGTATCTCTACAATAAACATAGCTTTCCCATTATCGTCGAAGGGTTACGCGCCACGCGCGCCAGAGAGAGTACCTCACTCCAGATTCTATCTACCGGCGGGCCGATACCGCGTTTAACGTCTGACCCGCATTCCGTCAAGCAGCTTGAAATTTCGCTCTGTCCGCATCATGTCTCTGTCTTTTCTTCCGCATCGCTTTCTGGCACGCAGCAGCCGGTTTGTCTGCGCCTCTCACATCTCCACTCTTCTCTCGCTACGACCGCACGGCAGAATATCTTTGTGCGTTCGTGGATGGCGCCGCGAAAATATTGTTATTCCACAGCCGAAGAGACGCCTCATAAGCATACGTGACGAACTTTGCGCTGCGAACGATGCCACCATGCTAAATCTTTCCTTGTGCTCGCTGAACGCAGAGTACCTTAATGGAGCACGGACAGACTGATGACTCCAGTTAGAATTTATTGCCTGAAGAAATACCTCTTGAAATTGCGACGCGTTGCATGCCACTCTGCACTTTCGTGAGCAATTTGTCTAAGTCAAAAGTTTTACATACGATAAAAATTATGCTTATTACAGTTTTTCGAATTTTCCCATCTTTACGTTAATAAATGTAAATGGTACTAATGCGTATCAATTTTCAATGCTTTTAACGTTGATTTAACATTGTTGACGAAAAATAGTATGAATGAGAGAGAAAAGTCAGATTTTTACAAAATATATTGGCACGATATATCAATGAAAGTAAATTCTATTGATAACGTGAACGTAATTTAATAACGTTGAATAAAAAATCGATTTGTCTCGCTGTTTTAAAGCAGAAAAAAATATAAAAGTTAGAAACTAAAGGGAATTTTCAAGCGCGTTAATATTAAATAAAATTATTAAATTTTTTTCTATGTTTATTATTAATACATTTTTGTTTTTGACTTATTTAAATCGATTTCTCTGCAAATCCGTATAAAATAAATCACTATCCTAAATTTTTAGAAAAAATAAGAAAATAGTAGACTATTAAATAGTAGACTATTAAATACACGTCTTAAAATAAAGTCTTATTTTCTTAACGTACCTTACGCTTTATTTTGGATGAACTTTAACTGGCGCCAGAAAGAAGAAATCCGATAAGAACATCGTTACATGGCGCCGCTTAATAGAATGTTATCGGGATAAAGTTCCAATCGCACTATCTCGTACATCCCGTTGATTTATGTCACATTGATATAACAAGAGAATAACAATATAATTGCACTCAAATGTGTATACATAATTATCAATAAACGAGCATACGTTTGTTCATCTGATATCAAGATCACATTAAATATTTTAATTATACATGTCGCATGTTGAATGTCACTTTGTAATGCTTTAATGCAATAGCGCGGTAAGACGCTACGCAATATCATCACAAAATTAGCGCATCCCACACAGTTATTTCTCATAGTGTCAAGTCTTGTATAAGTTAAAGTATGTTAAAAATCTATTTTTAAATCATTTGTTTTCTATCCTGAAACTTCAATGAGCACTGCTCGGCAGTATTTTTTTTGCGCGTAGTCAGAAGAATTATCAGTTTAAGTATTTATCAGTAGAAGTAGATCTTTTTCCAGTGGTATCATTAATTATATAATTTTTTTATGTTATTCTATTTCTAATACTATTTCTGTTTTACGTAAAGAATTTTATTTTCTAATACGAAACATCTCTGTAATAATAGTATAATTTATCCGATATATCAGAAGTATTTGAGTTATATTACGAGTGTCTAAAAACATTTACAAAAATAAATTCTGTTTTGATAAATGGTGTCATTAATCATAAAATTTGACATCATTGCGTTTTCTAAACGAGAAACAATATGACGTTTTGTGTTTTATAAACGCGAGGAATTTTATCTTTTAACACATTTCTGATAACGCAAAACTTATCTAAAATATCAGATGTTTAATACATTTATAACTGCAGATTACATAATTTTTTACGTACGATTATAAAAGTTTACGTGCTCACATAATTAATATTGCACGAATTATTTATATTGTAACAAATTTAAGAGTGCCATTCAAAGTAATATCAATTAGTATTTAAAACTTTTAATCCGCACTTGATTGAACAGGAAAATGTGAATCGTGTGATATTACCTTGAAACTTGATTCTATTAAGTGGAATGACAATTCAATATATTGGTTATTTGATCGACATTGTCGGAATATTGCCGATTATACACACACAAGTGTGTATGTTGGTCGTTGTGTCACTGGCACAAATTATCTCGAAATTTTGTCCTCGCCTTTCGTAGATAAAAACGATTCACGCCTCGACAGTAACTTTCTCTTTCGACAATCATTGGAACGCTACTTCAACAAATGCGAGGAACGCCACGCAATGCAATTACATTTAAAAACAAGGCAAACCATTCTAATGTATTCGCAAAAACTCATTAAAGCAACGATCAATTTAATTTAACATAAATTATATATGTATCATATCAATCAGTGATTTGCAAACAAGAAGACGAAACTCATGCAGAACTGATAGTTAACAATCGTAAACAAGCAGTTATCACATTTTCGCGTCTTTCAATTTTTGTTGAATTACAGATTTCGCAAGTGAATACTCATTTTTCGCTCAATCTTTTGACACGCGAGGTAAATTTTGGCAATTTAAAGCTAATTATGATAATCTATCTATTTATTATACTTCACAAGACGAGCCATCACATTTCTCACACATTCACGATGGTCATCATCGGCAATTATCATCTTGTTGTAGTAATGTCAAGGACGCAAGGCACAAAACATATACTTAATTGAAGGATTCGACATGTTGAGCATTTAAAATAGTAAACATATTATTTAAAAGTCAACAGATAATAAAAAATATATATGTTACGTATGCATATTACCGTCTAATAACAGTTAAACGGTCAGATGATAATTTATTTGGTGTCAGCAAGTCATTGTAGGGTTCGCTGTACCCCATTTTCATTCTTCTGCGTTCATTGACATGTTTGCTAGTTTCGACGTAGCTTCTTAAAGACTATATAACCATCCATTGATTCTATTGCGAAAACAATATGTCGTAAGAATTTCGATAAGAAACATCGTGGTGATGCTGACTGGTGACAGTAATATAATAATTAAAATTATTCTTAATGTTAACTCTGTACTAATCAGTTGAGTCTGCAAGTTTGTAAAGTATAAAAAAATTATTCGGATACGTCCTGTGTTTGTAAAATTTGAAGAAAACGTTGTGAATTGGTGATTTTGTCAAGGGATTTCTCCGACGTCGGTATTAATTATTTTATCAATTAATGATTGAAGATAAAAGAAATGTTAAAATGAAATATTTATGCGAAGAAAATGAAATATTAACGCGAGATTTTTTAAAATTTGTGTTATTAAACGCGCGCATAATTAGCGCATAATTAAATAATCAAAATTTAATAATAAATGTGATAGATTTATGATGATTGTGAGATTAGTTTTTAACATGACGACATCGCGAAGAAAATAAACTTCAAATGGTATAGAACAAAACCATTGCAACCACATCCTTTAGCCGACAAAGTCAAGTTGAAGCATTCCGTAAGCAACATAGCAAATAGAATTTTTTGTAGATTCAAAGCAATTAATTAAAATATGTAAAGTCGATCTTAATTAAAATAATATTATAATAAGATTATTATAACATTATAATATTATAAGATTATTAATTATTATATTATATTAATTATTATATTATATTAATATAATATATTAATTATAATATTATAAGATTATTAATTAATTACATAAAATAGTTTTTTAAATATATAGAATGTTTTTTAAAACTCCAGCACTTAAAATATCTCTATTGTTTTTAACGATAAAATATAATCAAAAAAAGAAACATGTTTATTTCAAAAAAACATTATAATAAGCACAAAATTTTCTCAAATTCATATTTCTTCGAATTTTAATATCATTGCCATTTTTAAATAGAATTATAAAATTTTTTTTACATAATATGATTTCTCTGCACATAAAAATATTAAGGTAGAAGAAATCAATAGTCTACGAGACATTTTATATTTTATTCTAACACATTTTTTGTGATTTAAAACATCTCATAAATTATTATTAAAGTAAATATGTTTTTTTCTATATATGATAATAATTTTATGATAATAATGAGATAAACCAATCAATGTAAAAAAATACATTGCCTTTCAAAAAAATTGTACAATTTGCAACATACTCTTTTTAAACAACTATATGTTTTCTTTAGATCAATTAAATTATTTCATTATTCTGTGCATAAAATTTTGGAACAATTATTAAAAAATGAATAGTTAGAGATATTTTATAAAATAAATTTTATTTCAGAATAAAGTTTGAAATATCTCATAAATTATTGATTTTTTAATATTACTATTATAATGTTTTTATGCAAAATAATTAGAAGAATATATTATGTAAAAAAAACATGCAACTTCAAAAATTTAAAAATTAAATTTAAAAAAATAACAGTGATACTGAAATCTTAAAAAATATGATCTTATAATTATTTTAATAAATCATATTATTCCATTTAAAAATGCCAATGATATTAAAGTTCAAAGAAATATAAATTTGAGAAAAATTTTTTGCTTATTATAATATATTTATACTCAATGATCCGTTTTCTCTTTAAATAGTAAAGTAATTTCATAATATATTTACAAATTAGTTCCTTTCTCTTCCTTATCCTACGAATTTCGACTCCGCGAGAATTGGCATCTCGGCGCGAAAGTAGACATTTATCAAAGTGAAATGTCAGCAATTCCGACAGATATGTACGTAAAAAAATACTGTGATAATATGTGATATCGTCATGCTTTGACGGTTGCACATACAAACTATTATTTGAATACCAAAAATAACTGTTATCATCAATACCATAACACTCTCTTAAAACTATAATGTCGGGTTTATGTATGTATAATCAGTATAATAGTACAATAATACCGATAAGGAATCGGTTTATTCCACAAGTTGAGCCATCGAGTAGTTTTCCACTTTTAAATACATTTATTTAAAATATTATTTCAAGAATATATTATAAATTTAAAATTGAGGACGATGATAAAAAACAATTAAAATGATCGCATCTTCACGCTATCACAGATTGATTAGATAAAAATATTATATTGACCTAAAAATTTGTTAAATTATCAGATAAATATAATCATCAAAATTGAATTTAAATTAAAAATAAAATTATGATATTAAAATGTAAAATAATTAATAATTTTAATAATTTTGTCTAAATGTAAAATACATTATCATAAATATATAATCATATTTTGATTTCTTCATACAACATAAACTACATCTTTTTAAAGAAGGAAAAATATAACTACATATATTATGAAATATCTCTCAACTCTAACATTTTTTATCCATCTCATTTACATTTATGCAACTATTTAATTTATGCAATGATTGCGTTTAGGAGATAAAATCAATGAGCGCTCAGTGATTTTTTTAATATGTTTTTTGAATATAATTAGTTCTTGCCAGTTTATTGCTGAATGTAAGTAGCAATTGTAATAAAGACTTACTGAGCGCTCACTGAGCAGCTTTATCTTCTGACTGCAGTCTATAATCCTGACAGTATTATTTGTTATTTCTTATTTTTTAAAAAATAAATTGCAAAATTGCTTATTCAATCAAGAAATTTCAAGCACAATTATCGATAATGATTATATTAACACACATTGCTCTGACCACAAGGTCAAGCATATTTATACTTGTAATTATTTGTAGGCAACAACTACTTATAGGCTCTCGATTATGGTCGTCGGTAATTGATAACGTAATCGCCTTATGCAAAACACTTTTTCCGGATGAGCTTCATGTCTTGCTGAGAAGAACTTATTAATCTAAGGGAATTCACGCGGAAAAGATCGAGCATGAGTGACTGATCACGAGTGACGATCGCGCGAGTGACTGTATCGCGTGCAAGGGCAACCGCAAATTTTGTTAAGTACTACAAAGTCTACTTGGAAGAATCGTCCAATCTCCTACATTTAAGTTGGAGAACGGAAAAGTCAGTCGTTCTCCTCAGCTCGCCGGAGACATTAGACAGCAAAAGTTCGCGCAGCCGCTCTCCCACTTTTTACGATCGAAACCAATGCATCGACAGATTTATCAATCATTGACACACAGCCATCCGTTTGTCATTCGTCGTGATATGCTATTGTGATCAAGAGGATTTATTCTTCAAGCGCTGCACAATTACAGCTAAAATTAAGGTATTGCTTTTTATGTCACAGTAATAAACTTTGTGTCGTTTAAATTAAAAGATTTAGTCTCTAACTTGTGCTTGATAAATAAATTTGAATTTAATGACAATTAATTAGATACTAATTAATTAGAATTAATCAGAATATAAAATTTCGTCAATTATTATAGCAATCTATTTTTATTTCTTTTTTTGTAAGTATTTCAATGTTAACATTTAATTATATTATATGTATAAAAAAAAGGATTTTGTTGAAATATCAAAAAATTTAGCTATATATTATTGGATTACATAATTATATAGGATTCTCAAGCATAACGAATAATACTACAAAAAATTTTGACACTAGCAATTTGAGCGTCTTACATAACCATTTGGATGGTCCAACAAAATTATTTTCAGATCTGTAGCTAGCTAAATTTTTAAATATTCCAGCAAAACCATTCTTTCCGTGCACAATATATTTTCCTATAAAATTACTGAGGAATTTAATTTCTATACGACCAAAATTAATATTCTAATTTTCAAATTTTTTAACAGATTGAACAAAGTATACAGTAAAAGTATATACTTTTACTACAGTCAGCAATTTACTATGATATGCGTCACGCAAAAACGTCAATAATTTGCAACATGATTATGCATACGGAAAAAAGTAGCTATTGCATTGCAGATATAATAGGCAAGCAAACTATCACTTGCAAAAAAATGATTACTATAACATTACAGTAGCCCGCTTCTTTTGCGAGTAAGATAGGTTTCTTTAAGCAATGCAAATAATTATTACGATTAAAACTTCTTTTTTTATATACAGACAAAAATAATATATTAACAGTATTAGGTCTAATTGGAAATAATTTTATTAATTTAATAATTAATAAAATAAATATTTGTATTTTAATAAAATAAGAATATGACGTATTGAAATTATTTATATAATTAAAAACTAGCATTGTTAATGTATTATCATTTTTCCGTGTAATGTACAAACTGTACATTTTCACATAAGAAAGAACTTTTAACACACATAAAATTTAACACAAATAAAATTTATAATTAGTAGAAAAATTGTTATAACTTTAAGTAAACGATATATGTAATATATAATGTGATATTTAACAATTAATACATAATAAAAAATAATTATTGATTTTATATATATATATATATATATATATTAACAAAAGAGGTAATAAGCTTCGAAATATTTATTAATCATTTAATCAATATTTGAAAATGTCAATTATAACATCATATATTTTCGATAAATTTGAATTTTTCAATTTCAAACTTAAAACATAACTTTCTTAACATAATTTTAATAGAAAAATTATATATATATATATATATATATATATATATATTATAATAATGTTTAAATGTTAAGTAAGACTGCCATTTCATTTGATAGATCGATAGATATTATCTCTATATATGTATATTAATTTTTGTAATATTCCTGAGATGGACATATTCATTATCAGAAATTTTATTTTTATGTATTAAATAAATATTAATATAATATTAATAATTCTTAATGGAAAATTTTATATATACATAATTATATAAGTGTATATAAAATGTAAATCCATATTCTCTCTTTTATTTCGCAATTTAAATATGCTGAATAATTTACATTTATAAATGTTCTTTCAGCGTAAACGCATGCGGCATCTAACTCGAGGACAATCAACGATTTAAATAGCCACAATATCCGGCAAAATATCTGAATAAATTTTCTGGTTACGAACGACCGAGATGGCGAGCGGGGATAAAGATCTTGAAGAGCTTATGTCTCACCTGGGTGAATTCGGTAAATATCAATTCCGGCAGCACTGCCTTCACTTATTCGCCGCTCTTACAGCCGGTGTGCACATGCTGTCTCTACTGACAGTCGCGGCGGTACCAGCGCATCACTGCAACATCCCTAAAGCGAACGAATTGACCAAGGAACTGTTCAATTTTACCACTCACAATTGGAACAACTCGGACATGCCTCTTCCACGTCATCTTGATAGCTGTCACTATTTGGATCACGAAAACATCATCCGGGAATGCGACTCATGGACCTATGACACAACATACTTTCAATCGTCACGCGGCATAGAGTGGAACTTCGTTTGCTCACGACGTTGGATGAGCGCCGCGGCGCAATCCTCGTACATGTTCGGTGTGTTTGTGGGTGCGGTTACCCTCGGTAGCATGGCAGACAAGTATGGCAGAAAAATCATATTTTACGTGTCTGCCGTGGCACAATTAGTGCTCGGAGTATTGGTCGCCCTAGTGAATAACTACTATATCTTTCTGATAATACGTTTTTTGTATGGTATTTTCGGTTCCGCCGGCGCGTACATCACCGGATTCGTGTTAACGATGGAACTGGTGGGTTCGTCCAGAAGGACCGTGTGTGGCGTGTTGTTCCAATTGATCTTTGCCGCGGGTTTTGTATTGGTGGCTGCATGGGGCATTGTACTCAAAGATCGTATGTGGCTCCAAATCGTATATGGTTTGCATAGCGTAATTCTGCTTGGCCACTGGTGGCTGATGGACGAATCGCCTAGATGGCTGTGGGCACACAATCGTGCCGCTGAGGCGATCATCATCGTACAGAAAGGCTTAAAGGTGAATGGCAGCGACATCCACGTGAACGCCGCCAAGCTGATCAGTAAATCGAAAGTACAGCAGGAGACCAAGGAGGAAAAATCACACGGTGCGTTAGATCTCTTCCGAACACCAAATCTCCGCAAAAAGAGTCTAAACATCTGCCTTAATTGGTTTGCCAATTCGATCGCTTATTATGGACTGACACTTAACATGGGTAACCTTGTCGGCAATCCGTATCTCATGCTATTTCTCAGTGGCGTGCTGGAGGTACCGGCATACATTTTAATAATATTCACCATGGATCGCCTTGGTAGAAGATGTCTAATCAGTTCATTCATGATGATAGCCGGCGTGTGCTGCATCTGCGCCGCCATCATCACTGGCACGACTGGCGACCTGGTGGCTATGGCCACGGTCACGATAGTGCTTGTAGGTAAGTGCTGTATAGCCGGTTCGTTCGCTGTGGTGTATAATTACACAGCCGAGCTGTTCCCCACGGTGGTGAGAAATACGGCGCTCGGTCTTGGTTCCATGTGTGCACGTCTCAGCGGCTCTCTCACGCCGATGATCTTTCTGCTGGACACGCTGGACCCACGAGTACCAGCCGCACTCTTTGGCTTTGTCGCCCTGGTGGCGGGCTTCTTGGCGCTCTATCTACCGGAAACGCTAAACCAATCGATGCCGGAATCTATCGAGGACGGCGAGAACTTTGGTATAGGTGATACCTGTTTCACCACCTGCATAGGCGGAAGCGCGAAAGTTGCCATGAGCGAAGTTGCCATGATGGACAAGATACCCAAGAAAGACGAAAAGGAGAACTTGAATGATATATAAACGATCATATCGTCTTAGAAAATTCGCCAAGTGCTTTTAATTCAACTAATACTTAATTGTAATATGTTGAGATAAAAAACAGATATACTTTGGTTTCGAAGTCATGAAGTTCTTGCGTAGATATGCTTGCGTAGATGTGTTAGAGTATCAGAGATATTCAGAGAAATACTTATTCTTTAAAATTAGAGTTCAGCTAAGTAATGCGCACAATTCTTCACTAAAAAGAAGATATTTAGGAACAATTTGTGTATCATATACAAAGAGTGTGTCATTTCTCGGAACTGCATATAAAAAATATAGTTGAATTAATTAACAATATTATATTCTCTATTTTTATAGAAAAGTAAAAAATATTTTCTAAAATTTTTATAATAATAAATTTTAATAACATATATGTATAATATATATAATTTAAAAGTTAATTCTAAAATAAAAATTTTTTATTTGCTAAAATCATTAATATATTTTGTTGATTAAATTTATATAGTAGCATTATTTATATTATAGTGATATTTTACTGTAATTCAGTCGTAATTTTTATAAAATTAAACGCGTGTGTAGAAAATATTCAATGTATGCTTTCAAAATTTTTGAAATTATTTAAACGTAGAATGATTGTGTTAATAAAAATATTTAAACAGTACTTTTATTTAAAAATGGACTAATATTTCATATTAAATTCTTCCATTTCTTATAAGACAGAATTATCATCGGGTTTCGATTACACGTGAATCCATAGTAGAAGTGATTAAAGATTGTAGCTGTTATGTTCGCGTTTGTCATAAAATCCTTATGAAACGTTAGAATAATTTGAGAAAGAGAGA
>Ga0157363_1006097_pt1 | contig 11309 bp, 11 predicted proteins | sample AttsexASBM1_FD_111477 | JGI IMG/M metagenome (GOLD analysis project Ga0157363, IMG submission 111477) | Fungus gardens microbial communities from leaf cutter ant in Ribeirão Preto, State of São Paulo, Brazil - Atta sexdens ASBM1 | ecosystem: Host-associated > Fungi > Mycelium > Unclassified ...
GCATGGTATATACACAATTTAACCTTTAGAGAATGGGGATCTACTTTTGAAATCTTACAGCTTTTCCTTGGGTATGATTTGTTATAATTCGTTATTTCATTATATTTCTTGCATTAAAACTGACACTATTTTAACGCCACTAATGGCGTCATAAATTTTTTCCGTCCTGTAAAAGTTAATGCATTGAGACAAAAGAGCAGCACGTCGCTCAATAGGCATCTAAAATGAACGATCAGTGATTCTCTTCTCCTTGGCTCTATATTAGTCCATCTTATACAATATTATAGTGGTAATTTAAAACCCTATACCACAATATTACATTTTGTACTGCGAACACTTGTTTGGTACTGCTATGTTAAAAATTTATTTAAAAAATGATAGATGTACATTAGCGAAGATATTTTCGAGTCATCGTCTTTTGTTAGGTAATATAATGTTCACAGCGAAATTGCCATTTTACATCTTTCTTACATTATCCCATCGCGGCGTGCAGAAAATCGCGTTCGCTGTCTCTCGTTACGGCCGAGTGAAAAATCGGGAAATCGTTCCGATCGGTAATAAATCGCGTCCAAGCAGCTGCCGACGATCATTTTCTGAGGGAACACAGGAGGCGAGCAGGGAAAAACAAAGTCGCGAAGGCAACGCGGAAGGAGGCCGCCGGTGGGGGCGGGTGGTCGGGGAGGGTGGCAGGAGGGTATGTAGGGGAGCAAGAAATATAATCGCGCGCGCGGCGAGTACAGCAGCGGTAGACCACTGGCATGGGGGACGAGGAACCTATTATAGCAGCAGCGAGAGTAAAAGAGTCCGGACAGGTGAGATAATCAACCTGCGGCCATAGCTCCAAGCGGCCTCGTAGTAATCACTATTCGCGCGCGCGGTGTGTCTTTTAATGCTCCTGCGCAACTTGCCATCGCTGCTGCTGCTGCTGCTGCTGCTGCTGCTATTGCGTACATCGCCGTCGTTACTGCCACTGTCCCTTCGACGAGAGTACGTTATCCTTACAGCGGTATCCTGCATTCGAGCGAGACACCGCAACGCGTTTACGCGTTGTGGTTTTCGTGGAGTACGGAGTCGTCTTTTGCCACACTGTGAATTGATTTCGTAAAATTAGATTTGTTATAGTATAAAATAGGTACATTAATACTGGTCGAAAGGGAATCGCTATTTCCGGAATGAATATTTCTAAAGTATGAGGAATTTATGAAATATTCTAGTATTATTATGTGTAATATTGCTACAGGAATCGGATATTTTAAAAGAATACTAATAAGATAAAATAATATGAAATAGTAGATATTTCGACGTAGTATTTTAGGAGAATATTAGAAGATGAAATAATATAAATATATATATATATAAAAGAAATACATATATATATATATATGTGTGTGTATGTATTTCTTTTATAAGCATATAGAGGATAGGTAAGTATATATTTCTAAATAGATATAAGATAATGAATAAATAAAGAGAGAAAGCAGAAGAAGCATCTGCCATCATTTGCTGTCAGTCGATTTCCGATACTTTGCAGCCAGCTTGAAAAACAACATGTAACCTACTGACATTACGGGAAAATCCACTATCATTACAATCGCGACGAGGCGATCAAGCCGTAACCAAGTCTTTTTTTTCCATTACCGCATTAGCGGCGAGGACAATGGTCGCCAAGTTTTCTCACGTATTTCCACACGACACGATAGGTCATTATTTCTTTTCGAGCATACTTTATTCACTTGTGATATATGACTGGACTTTGGTTTGCTCTTGACGCGCGAAAGTCACGAGAAGACGAAAAAGATCAGACCTCCGTCGTCGACAATGCGAGGATGCGACGATGCGTTCCATCAGCCCCGTGCACCCAATATTTTATTAGCCACGGCGCGGCGCGGCGCGGTGCGGCGCGCGCAAGGCAACAATGCCCACCGTGGGGCCAGCGGTATTGTGCGAGCATGGTGTGGTCCGCTCGATGTCTGATTTACCGCTCGTCTAATTTGTAGGCGGTCGCCATTAAGCAATCCATAAATACATATGTGTAAAACACTCCGCCGTGTCGGATATGCGAGTCGCCGCCGCCGTTGAGTCCGCGCCGGACGAACAAACGGACGAACGGACATACGGATGAACGGATGGACGGACAAACGGATGAGCGAACCGACTGCGCACGATTTATTCATATTCAAATGTGTGCTCTTTACGATCGCACGAACGAAAGCGAGAACGCGCTCGCGCATCTCGGTTTGGAGTTTACAGCGCGAGTTAAGGCGCGGCGCCGTTGATTTGTTCGTTATGCCGTACAAACGATTGTTCCTTTTGCATACACGGCATTTCTAGGCTTCACACAGCGCGGAGTCTCACATTTGTCGGCATTTCTGTTAACGAGCGGCGCGATTCTAACATGTCGGAAAAGTTTTACACGCATTCTAATGTGTATAAAATAATGCGTTAGTCTCTCTACATTTTGTAGAGAGACAGAGAAAGAATGATTTTGCTTGCCTAAAAATTTAGGTACAAATCTGAAAATAATTACAGATTTAAAAATAATTTTGTTGGACCATCAAAATAATTATATATGAAATTCAATGATGAGCAATGCTGTAAAAAATTTTGACATGCCGGCAGCCAATTCAAGCGTTCTACATAATTATTTTGTTAGTTCGATAAAATTATTTTCAGATTTGTATCTGGCTAAATTTTTAGATCCTTTAGCAAAACACGACTATTTAAATGTGAATATAAACAGATTCAACTAAAGTTTTACTTTTATATTTATTTTATATAACGTAATTACTTTGTTTTTATTACCAGTTCAGTGTATCTCGCTTACGATTTCATCGACATTAAATAGTTGCAGTATTAATGATCAATAAATAAAGAAAATTTTGACGGATGTTATAACGTATCGATTTATTATCGACTGTTTCAATAATATCTTCAATAATAATTAACGATTCATTAAATTTCAACGACTTAACAGCCATTTCTCGCGATACAGGTTATGATGGCACAATCGATATGAATCATTTCTTCAATCATTCAATTTATCGATTCGGTACTAATTGATTTAATACCATACTTGTTAATCGTTAATAGCTCGTTAATTTTAAACGATCCAATGTTTGCATCAGCGGAATATAAATTTTTTTTTGCTGTTTGTCTTGCAGTTTATTTAAAAATTTATGTCTTAAGGTATTACTTAATTGAATATAATCGTAGTATTTAAATTTAATGAATATTCAAATACTTTTAAGATGATCGCGCGTAGATATCATCTATTACAAACAATAGATAGCTTTGAGTATTTTCATTGATTTGTATATTGTATTTTAGCTACAAATATATTGAATAGCCTGTTTTAGTGGTTTAAAATTGGTTTTAAAGAGGCTTTAAAATGATTTAAAAACGGCTTAAAAATGCAAAGAACAAAGCGAAAGCGGGAAGCATTCTCAGCAGCTTCCGCATCGAGCACCGCTTGCTCGGGCGTTAAAGTCTCCTCGCGGTTGAACCGGCGACCTCAACGCACTCCGCGACTCAAGACAATGCTGAAGTCGTTCTTCGTTCTTTGGGTTCTCTTCGCGTCGCCTTCGTACATGCCAGTTCCATTCATCGCGGAATTCCAGTCGGCGATTGCGACCGCCATCGATGGTTTTCCGGAGTACGTACGTGCCTACGTAGTCGGCCGCAGGTTACACCGGACGCTACCTGCGCCGAGAATGGCCCATAAACACCATTACGGCTAGCGGGAGCAACTTATAGCGCACTTTACCGGACTTATGACGCGACCACGCTTGAATTAGGTACTTGTTACCAGTATTACATTTCAACCACCTCATTCAGACACATGGTGCCTTCGTCGAGCACTCCAGCGCGTTAAATGCAACCCCTTTGCGCGTGAATCTCTCCATGAATCTCTCACGCATAGCTCGCGAGGAAAAAGAAGAGAAGAATCTCACTTTTAAATGGCAACTGATTATCACAAAACATTATGTATACTGAAATATGATGAATAATATGATGAATAATTCATGATTTCTATCTTATACGCTCTATTGAATTTTATTGGATCTTGGAAGTAGGATACAATTTAGAAAGTCTGCAGATTAATAAATCCAGTCGTATATGTATAAAAACTATTTATTGTGTGTAAAATGTACACGTACATTCTTTATCAAAGAAACCGAAGACAGGTTTGAATAATCATCGGTGTAATTCAAAGTTAATTATTATATCGATAACTTGATACACGCGCGCGCATTGGAAGGAAGTTCAGATATTATCGGGCGAATGGCCCGTGACCTCGTGGCACTTTAAGGAATCGATGTAGCAAGGTAGAATTGCACGGCAAGTCTGAGATGCAAGGCTTATGGGCAACATGAAGCGATAGTCCGATAATTTTAATAGCATTCTCAATTAATTACGGACAAGCAGAGCGACGGGGTCACGAAACACGTCGACCTCGTATTCGAGGATACGCATGGAAATTGGGATGACGAAACGGCTTGCAATATAATAATCTCTGATGATCCGTTCATGCCTGTTAAAATACGCGATGAGTGGCGTAGTATTCCATTTATTAAGTAGTGCAGCGTAGCCAATTACTTTATAATTTTATAGTGTTGATCTGGCCGTTCATTCATTCGAATGTCCGTCTGCAAAATTTCTCAGAAACGACTTGACTTTTTTAATCTTTTACTAAATTAGTATTTGAAGTATTTGGATTCAAATTAAAGATAGATTATGCAATCTGTATGAGATTTTATAAATTATTAGTAAAAAAAAATTCCTCTATGAATTGCTGTAAGGCGAAGGTTCATTCTATACTTCAAACAGGATTTTAGAACGATAAATCGACATGCTTTTTATCTAATAATTTTTATCATATTCGTTGTTCGTCTCTTCCATTCAATTTTGCAATTAAACTAGAACTACAGTCGCCAGAACTCGCATCACTTCTCTCACGTTGCTCTTTCCGCTCTCATAAGTCTTCCTCTGTCACGTCTGCAGAAGCTTTCGAAGCTTCTCTCTGTGTAAATGCCGCCGTAAGATCGCTTATGCGCCTAGACGAGACGACTTTAAGTCTTATAGCTTTACCGAGAGTGGCTCGATACCGTCGACTAGTCGCAGACCTGACGTGGTGGACGGTCTGCAACGCGTAACGCGACGTGGCTTATTGCCAATGCATTTTAAGTAGTCTACTCTATACGGTATCTCTTTCTTTTTTTCTCTTTCTCTCTCTCTTTCGTTCTCTGAGAATGCATTGTGCACCTGTGTACCCGCTTTGACATTGCATCGGACGTGTTTTATCTTCGCTTACAGCGAACGCGTTTGCGTGCTCGCACGAAGAAACGTGTACATGTGCAAAGCGATCGCGAGGCCACTACTGTGGTTTGCGCAAGGGAAGGACCTCCGAACCCGTTTCAGCGTTATAATCGCGATCCATGAACGATCGTGAAGTCATAGACAAGACCTACGAAAGTTATAGTGAATGGCGGTAGAGCACTAAGGAAAAGCACGAAGCAGTGCTGATGATATGCAAATACCCTCGTTGATTGAGTCATTTCGCGGGTGATCATTCTCGTGTATCGTGCGGCGAAATCTCTGACATTAAGAACGCATTGTATGGTAACCAATGTAAAACAACTGTACCGTATCTATATTTTTTTAGAGACACTTGTTTTCTTTATAGAAATAATTTAATGATATATCATTCATTTAAGAAATTCATGCAGACATTTTGATACTAGAAAGAATCAAAATTATAATTTTAATTGAATATACTGCATGTTATTGTATATTAAACATAATTTTTACAATTCTTTGTATTGATTTTAATCTGGTATCACAGTAATTACTCTAATATTTATTCTTTGTCTAAGAAACAAAATAATTATTCCTAATATGATAAATTATTCTAATATTCAAACATTTATACCCTATTTATATAGTTAATTATATACGAAAAGAAATTTTGCTCAAGTATCTAAAAATTTAGATGAAAATTTGAAAATAATTTTTTGGGATATCAAAATAATTATGTAGGATGATCAAACTAATTGTTAGAATGTTAAAACTTTTTGCAATATTATTATCGGTACTTAAGCGTTTTATGTAATTATTTTAATAGTTTAATAAAATTATTTTCAAATCTTTTAGATATTTTATTAAAATCGTTCTTTCAATTTATGATGAATAGTTAAATATTTACTGCAGCCTATCTATCTAAATTAAAAAAATGTTTCATATTTTTAATTAATGTTTAGAAATGTTTTTTTTTATTTTGAATCTTTTATTTTGATCATTAGTTTTCAGTATTGGATTTGATAAAAATTACAACTTATGTAAGCTGTATTGTATAAAATTACCTTATATATTTTTAAGAAAAGAGAGACATTACATCACGCACAAAGAGAACGAGAGTTTGATTAAAAGCATTCTTTCCAAGGAACATATATATCTCGTGACATCTAAGAATTGATACTTACTATGGCAAGGATTCTAATACGTGACGCAACGAGACCGTTCTCCGAGTAGCGAAGAGAGAAGAGCGTATTTTATTCACGTCGCTATAGGAATCCGCGCTACCGGGGGGTCGTGAGCTCATATTTCTCGAGCATTATGTCTCGACAGCGTGTACGCGCTCTCCTGTGTCAGGCGTAAGTAGGTAAATACCTCGACTACCGGGCAACGTAAGGCAAGGAAGATCGCGAGCACAGAGTCAGCTCGACGGCGCATCGGCCGCCGACACACAAAAGACGTCGGCCGGGTCCCTAAAGCACGCTGGAAATTGTCAGAACATAAACGCTCCCACTGTGAGGACCACAATGATCACCGCACGACTTCCGTAACTCCTTCGTATCGCCCCCGATGCCGTGTGTTCGCTATTTATATGAGCTTTCGGATGCTATTGTAAATGCCCTCGGTGCTTAATCACCGTGTTTATCAAATCTCTATCGCGCACAAATGGACACGTAAAAGATTTTTTTCAAAGTTGATCTAAAATTCGTTGGCCTTTCTGGGATGGCCTTTTGTGCTCGTTTCTGCCAATGTAGATTAGTTAATAGTTAATTTTAATCTACATTTAACTGTCTTTTCACCTTTTTCTAATTCTGTGAATTAGATAAAGACAAAAAACAAGTTGAGAGATTAAAATTAATCTACATTGGTAGAAACAGACATATTATAGGTTGACGTTATCTTTATTGTCGATACATTTTTCGAAGCAATATCGGAGCTAATTATCATTTTGTATAGCGAAAGTCAGAATATCTTGTTGCACAACGGTTTACCTCATAATTTATAGATCCGTATAACCACAGAAAAATTTCACAACAGCAGATTTATATGCGCGAAAGAACAGTAAGATGTCACGAGGCTCACGACGACGAATTTCTCATTCTTCCTCACTCACCCGATAAATCATTCGTCTTATTAGAGATTTTCGATGCGAGAAATGCATACACGCAGAACTTTATTTATTCATTTGCTTTACGTTAACGCGTGGTTAGACAGTCCTTCTTTCATTCCATCCGTTGGGTGGTGACGGATCGCGGTGATAGAGCGAGCGTTCGCCAATAAACAAGATTTCGAACGGCGAGAAATGGCCCGACGTTGGAAAGGGCTCGGCTCGGCGCGACTCGGCGCGGCGTGGTGCTGCGCGACGGGGTTCAGGGTCGGTGACGGTAATTGAGAATGTCGAATGCGAATCTCAATCAGTGTCGCGCGCGCCATGATTTATTTATCAATTAAAAACCTGCATCCACCTTCGGGCCGCGCGCGGGTCGCGCGTTCTCCTCCCCGTCCCGTGATTATCGCTCGCTGCTCGCTCGCAATAGTCACGGACCTGCATCAGCAGGAAGCCAGTTGTTAAAATGGCACGTGAATTTTACGACTCGCGCGTATAGCGCTATAAAATAATCGTAATCTTTGGATAATGCGCGCTTATGCATTGCCGACCAGCAGCCAGCACGCCATGTTCGGACCGCGGCCGCGGTCCAGGATCGTCAAACAGAAACACTGGCGGTCCAACACTGACAAAGTAACGCGCGCGGACGCCGAAGAAATCTGATGTAAAAAGCAACGCGATCCCTATATTTACTATAAACGCCTTATTACGACCCGTACGTCGCGTCGCCCAAGACGCGAGACTCGCGCGTATGTCAACGTAAATAAGTTGACGTATGAGATATGCCTCACGCGAACGTCGCTTTTGCCGGCGCGTTCCGGCTTGCGAGCAAGCGCGCTCGCCGCGCACCGCTAATCACCGAGATCATTAATAATCGGTAATTGCGCGAATCAATTGAGAAAAATTAAGACCGCGCGGCCGACCGGACATCTTGCCAGCGAGCGTGTAGCGACCCATCCTGTATCTTCGATTTATCGGGGCGTCATTGATCGAGCTTCGATGCATGTCATCTCATAAAGGCACTTAATTATCTTTGGTCTTTAATTGGTATATGGAAAGAAACAAAAACAGAGAGAGAAAGGGATAGAATAAAAGCGCGTGTCTTTGAAATGAAAATGTTCCTTCCTGTCTCTCACATTGTTGGCAAATTTGTGTTAAATTTAACACAAGATGAATATTATAAAGTAATAAATACATAAATATTATTTGAAAAGATAAACACGAAAAAGATAAGACAAAGTATGAAAGTATATTGTAGACAAAGTATGAAAGTATATTTTTTAAATAAAATTAACATTTATGATATGTTAAATTATCACATTTTATTCATTCAGCTTAAAATTTTAAAGCACATCATTTTTTTATTTGTTCACTTATTCATACATTGTGTTATTTATATATTAATAAATAATAAGCGATTAATTAAATATTTGCGGTTAATAAATTTTTCAAAAGAACGATTTGTTTATTACATCTTCGTTGCTTTTTTTTTCAGGAGAAGACAAAGTGTGATCTGAATCCAGGATTCTTCAACCTGAGGACGAGTCTGTGATAATTCGCATTAAGGTAAGAAAGTTCTATTTGCGCGGCGGCATCAGCCGCGTTTAGCGTCGCTAATAATCGACATAATATCCTACCGTTTCCCAACAATATATATAGATACATGATATACGCATACATAAATGTAATACGTTCCTCATGCGCGACGTTATCCTTTATGACTCGACGGGTAAATCCATAAAACGGCATACAAAAAGTCAAGTTTATCCTATTCTCCAGTTAACGCGTATACGGCGGTGTCAACTGGGAAACAGAAGATACGACGAGGTCAGGGAGTAACGGCCGCTTACATTTGCACGGTGCACGTAACGTTCCCTGTTAAAGAGTGTTCTGCCACGACCCCCCAGGTGCACGTCGATTTCTGAAAGTCCGCTTAATTTCTCAGGAAGGAATTCTTGGATGCGGCGCGCAAACGGCCGGTCGGGGCATAAGCGCGGCGACACGATGGGTTTATCGGAAAAAATTTACGAGATAAAAATCGTTATCCGTTATCGGACCGTTAAAGCAAAAGGAAGAGACGAAGAGTGTTTTCTTCTAATGACGCGTGACGACGGGCGATAAACGAAAATGCTGCAGCGTACATCACGAGTTGGATGTCACAATAATCTAAGAACAAAATCCGCTTAACCAATCTTTATCGTTCTTATATATATAGAAGAATATCTAGTCAATTTCTGAAGATGTCATCAATAACAAACGCGAGTCTTTCTAGCAAACAAAAATAAAATTAAAATTATTTTTATATTACCGATGATTTTAACCATAAAATGCTATCAATATGTTAATTTTACGTATAAGTGAAGTGCTGAGCTTTGCCTATAGTAATTATTAGAAGGTCTAATCTGCCATATTAAATTAAGAAAAACGAAGATAAACTTTTAAAAATTCTGTCCATTTTTTATATAGTTTGGCCTTCCTGGTGAGTACTTTTAACCTTTATAGAGCGGAGATCTATTTATTTCCTTATCTTAAAATATGATACTGTTTCAGTGGCACTATAATGATATTTTTTGCCTGTATAAAAGGTTAATAGAGAGAGCGTAATAAGTTATTTCAGTTTTTAAGTAAATTTGTATTATTATTTTGTTATATATTTATTCAACGAATAATTAAATTCAGGCTTTCATGAATAAATCAATAAAAAGCCTTTCAGAGCAAATACGAGTTATTGATGTATATATTAAAAAAAAAAATTATAAACGTTTTGATTTTTGTTTTGAGCCCTTCTTAATAATATCACAAAAGGATTAGACTCTTGTTGACTTTGAGAAGCTTTTATTGTATTATTTTATTTAAGTCATGAGAAGAACATTGGATTACATATCATTTATCATTTTAAGGTTAAACTTGATAAAGTGCTTATTCTTTCTTTTCTTTTACTAATTAAATTATTTATGTTTATAAAGATCTGGAATATAAATATTTTGTCTAAAAGTGTAAAATGTATGAAAAACTTGTATTACATTGATTGAGAATGACTTATTTCTTCGTACGTAAAAAGTATTAAGAGCAATAGTGTACACCACAATAGCGATAGCGTTCTAGGGTTAAAAACTTATTTAAAAATAAAATCCAATATTTCATAACATGAATTTCATAAATATGAAGATTTCAAAACATAAATATTGAAATTTGAGTGCACTAATTATATATAGAAAAGAGCTACACATAAAACAATTTGAATCGATTGAGCCTAGAAAGAAGTGAGAAGGTGTGAGAGGAAATAATAAAGTAAAAGTATTACATCTGCGTCGTGAATGCGCCGGATGCAAGGTTTAAGAAGCCCAGAGACTCATCGGGATACCGAGGGGGCCCCCGATACATGTAGCAAAGGTCGGGCCAGCACTAAACGCCAGACAATGCCTGTCGGCATCCTTTATACTCTTCTCTCGATCGGGCAACGCAGAATCGACAACGAAGTGAGTCGACGCGAGATTCCGCGAATCTCTGTTCAAAATCAGACGTTTATCTCGAGGAGGATATATTCGCGTAAAGTGGATCGGGCGAAACTAATCGGGGCCACATTTCCTCGTCTCTCACAAATCTCGAAATTGCAAACGTAAACCATAGGAAGCGTCGCATCGCCCGCAATTTCTCGCACAATCGTGAAATTCCATGCTAATAAATGCTTGCTGATCTGCTCGTGAAACTAACGGTGTAATTAATTACTGTCCCGAACTTTATGCACTACAAAAGTTTTGTATAACATTGTCGCGCGAATCGAAGAGTAAATTTTTCGTAAGAATGCTTAAGTAATTCTCTCGCACAGTCTGTTCGCTCTTAAATTTATGATTCTTCAAAAATTGCAGCGAGAGAAAAATATGATTTCTATGCGATTTCCACGAAATGC
>Ga0157363_1006098_pt1 | contig 11309 bp, 9 predicted proteins | sample AttsexASBM1_FD_111477 | JGI IMG/M metagenome (GOLD analysis project Ga0157363, IMG submission 111477) | Fungus gardens microbial communities from leaf cutter ant in Ribeirão Preto, State of São Paulo, Brazil - Atta sexdens ASBM1 | ecosystem: Host-associated > Fungi > Mycelium > Unclassified ...
AAAGAAAAAGAAAAAGAAAATCAGTATAAAATCAGAAAAAATAAAATAAAATAAAATAAAAATTGTTAGTATTCAAGTGTCTCATAACAGATTTGTGCCAAGGAAGGGAAAGGTATACCCATTGTCAAGGAAAGAAAGAGAGGAGGTGTGCAAATTTATCAAGGAGCAATTGAGAAAAGGGTATATTAGACCCTCAAAGTCACCTCAAATGGCACTAGTATTCTTTATAAGAAAAAAGAATGGAAAGAAGAGAATGGTGCAAGATTATTGGTATCTCAATGAGTGGACAGTGAAAAATAACTATCCACTACCACTCATCTCAGACATAATTGGAAATATTGGTACTAAGAAGGTATTCACAAAGATAGATCTGAGGTGGGAATATAATAACATGAGGATTAAGGAAGGAGACAAATGAAAGGTGGCATTCACAACTTCTAAGGAGTTGTTTAAACCCATGGTCATGTTCTTTAGATTAACAAATTCACTAGTAACCTTCCAGACAATGATAAATAAATTACTGAGGAACTTGATAAATATAGGAAAAGTGGTAGCATTTATTGATGATATAATAATAGGAATAGAAGATGAAGAGAGGCACAATGAGTTGGTAGCAGAAGTAGTGAAAAAGCTGGAAGAAAATGATTTGTATATTAAACCAGAGAAATGCAAGTGGAAGGTGAGAGGAGTAGAGTTCTTAGAAGTTGTTATAATCTTAGATCCTTTAGAGTGGGATAAAGATCAAACTCTTGTATTAGAGAAAACACAAGAGAACTCAATAGAAAGCTCTTTACAAAGTAGTCTATCTTATATACCTATCCACATGGTCTGTGCTAGCTACTGTGCATCCTACCCTAAAGTACCATGTGTAAGATATAAGGTCAACATGTGGTATATATATTGTATGATATCACTTCTTCTAGAATCTTTTACCTCCTTCCATGTATCATGTGACTGAGTGATGTTGCTACTAACCCTGACCTTAAGTTCTGAAAATAGAAAAAATGAAAATAAATCAAAAAGAAATGAAAATAAGAATAAGAAAATAAGGAAAAGTTAAGTCCACTTTCTATGATCTTGACAGGAGTGGTGATTAGACTGGAAGGAATAAAGATGGAAGAGGAAAAGATAGAAGGAGTATTGGATTGACCAACACTGAAGTGTATCAAAGATGTTCAGAAGTTCTTGGGACTGGTGAACTACTATCATCAATTCATTTAGGGCTTTGCAACCATAGCTAGACCATTACATGATATAGTGAGGAAGAATCAAAAGTGGGAATGGATGGAAAGACAGGAAGAAGCATTTAGAAAGTTAAAGAAGAGGTTCACAAAAGAACTAGTATTAGTAGCACTGGATTTGAATAAAAAAATAAGAATGGAAGTAGATACATCAGACTATGTAACAGGAGGAATACTATCTATAGAATATGAAGATGGAAGATGGAGACCAGTGGCATATTTATCAAAATCATTGACAGAGACAGAGAGGAATTATGAGATATATGACAAAAAAATATTGGCAGTAATAAGAGAATTGAAAAACTGGAAGTATCTGTTAGAAGGCACAAGATTCAAGTTTGAGGTCTGGATAGATTATAAAAACTTGGAATATTTCATGAAAACATAGAAGTTGAACTGAAGACAAGCTTGATGGGCATTATATCTGTCCAGGTTTAACTTTACATTAAAACATATGTTAGAGACAAAAATAAGGAAGGCAAATAGTTTAAGTAGGAGACCAGACTGGAAAGTAGAAGTAGATAAGGACAACTAGGACCAGATATTTATTAAGAACTGCTGGTTGCATAGTTTACATGAAGTAGTAATAGAAGGACCAGAGGTAGATATAGTAGAAAAGATAAAAAAGCAAAAAGTAAAGGTAGTTAGAGTAGTAGAGGAAATGAAGAAAGCGGGAATTAGAATATTGAGAGGCAAAGAGTGGCAGTTGGAGGGAGATCTAGTACTAAAGGAAGGAAAGATATATGTGTTGAAATATGAAGAATTAAGAGTAGAAATAAGTTGTACCATGATGTACCAGTAGTCAAACATGGAGGAAAGTAGAAAACGACAGAGTTGGTAACAAGAAACTATTGATAGCTGAAAGTAACAAGAGATATAGGAAGATATGTGGAGGAATGTGATATATGTCAGAAAATGAAAAATGGAATGGAGACACTAGTAGGGAAGTTGAAATTGAGTGAAGTACTGGAGAAACCATGGACACATCTGATGGTGAACTTTATTATAAAGCTACCACTAGTAGCTGGGAAGGATGCTATCCTAGTAGTCTGTGATAGGTTGTTCAAAATAACTCACTTTGTGGCAACAACAGAAGGGACATCAGTAGAAGGTTAGCGAGATTATTCAGAGATAACATATGGAAGTTGTACAGGTTACCAGAGAGTGTAGTGTCAGATAGAGGACTATAGTTTGCAGCAGAACTAACCAAGAAACTGAATAGAATGTTAGAAATCAAAATAAAGTTGTCAACAGCCTTCCATCTACAAATAGATAGACAAACTAAATGAATAAATTAAGAGTTGGAATAATATCTCAGGTTCTTCATAGACTATAGGCAAAAGGATTGGCCAGATTGGCTAGTGTCAGCAGAATTTGCAATTAACAACAAAGTACATTTGGCAACAAAGATATCTCTGTTTGTGGCAAACTATGGAAGAGAACTGAGAATAAGAGCAGATATTAGAAAGAAAGGAAAAGTAGAAAAGACAACAGAGTTCGTGGAGAGAATAAAAAAGGTACATGAAGAAGTAGGAGTGGTATTGAAGAAGCACAGAAAGATATGAAGAAGCAAGCAGATAAAGGAAGAAAGGAAAGTGAAAAATGGAAGAAGAGTGATAGAGCAATGTTAAGTACAAAAGATTTGGTGTTCAAGGAGAGGCCAGTAAAGAAACTAGTGGATCAATATATAGGACCATATACTATTGAGGAAGTAGTATCTACTAATACAGTCAAACTATGACTGCCAACCTTAATGAGAATTCATCTGGTTGTGAATATTAGTCGAGTAGTATAATAAAGAGAACAAGTGGAAGAACAGAAAAAAGAAGAAGTAAAACCAATCAAAGTAGAAGGAGTTAAAAAATGGGAGGTAAAAAAAATCTTAAACAAAAGAAAGATAAGAGGAGTATCAAAATCAAGAAAAGTAAACTTAGTCTCTTTTTATTTTTCTTTCTCATTTTCATTTTGATTTTGATTTATTTTTCTTTTTTCTATTTTTAGAACTTAGGGTTAGGGTTAAAATCTATGAACACAAGAAGAAAGGTATGGAAGAATAACATCGTACAATGTGTACAACACATGTTGGCCTTAAGGTGCACACATGGTAGTTTAGGGTAGAATAAAAGGACTTAACATGGACTAGGCACTTTAGTATATAAAGTAGACAAATCCTATACAGAGTTCTCTATCGAGTTCTCTTATGTTAACCCAATACAAGGTTCTTCTCACTTGTTAACCCTAAGACTTGTAATTCATGGCAAGGAGTAGCAAAATACTTAGTATGATGGAAGAGGTTTATGGCAGAACATGACACATGGAAAAGAAAAGAAGATCTAGGAAACACAAGGGAAGCTATAAAGAAATTCAAGGAAAGAATGAGTACTGAAGTAAAATGGCAAGAAAAGTTGAATATGATAGAGGAAAAGGACTTTAGAAGGGGGGAGTTACTAGGAAAGTATACAGTGAAGATGTTGTATGAATAGGACAATAAAAAGTTTGAGAAGGAATATTTAAGGAAATTGGAGAAAAATTGGCAAAAATAAAAGTCAGTTTCTCCAGAGGAGAAACCTTGAAGGGAAGATAATGTCAGAGTTCAAGATAGTAGACTCTAACTATTTTTATTTTTATCTTTCTCTTTTCTCATTTATCATTTTCCTTTTCTTTTTATTTTTTATTTCCAGGACTTAGGGTTAGGGTTAAGATGACATCACCATCACACACCAGTCATATAACAAAGGCACAGTCAGGTGTTATATGAAAAAGTGTAAAAGGTTCTGGAAGAATGATATTAGATAGCATGTTTAAATACATGTTGATCTCAAGACAAATCCATGGCTGTTTAGGATAGGCTAGAAGTAGTCAGCAGAGATCATAGAGTTTTAGTATATAAGATAAACAATCCTGTACAGAGTTCTCTATCGAGTTCTCTTGTGTTAACCCAATACAGGGTTCATTCACTTGTCCAATACTAAGGACTTGAGTTTGTAATAAGAGAGTTGGCATAGTGTTGCAAAGAGAACATTGATATAAATCCTCTAAGGCTTGCTACAAAGAAAAGTGAGCCTTACCCTCATTTCTTCAAGTGCGTCAACTGTAAGAAAGACCACCAAGTCGATAGTTACACCTGTCCTTATTAGTAAAACTATTCCAACAAAGTTTGACATGGTAAGAAACAACAGAAGCTCTGCAAAAGTAAAGTACAGTAATATAGTAATTCTATTATTTTAGATGTAGGTTTTTTTTCTTTTTCTTTTTCTTTTCTTTTTCTTTTCAATTTACATGTTGTTTGTTTTTAAATGTATATAGCTACAAAGTAGTTACCACAGACTACTACTATACTCTACATTATAAATTGTTAATTTCTTTTTTAAAAGATAAAAGATGTGATGTGATATTATATAAGTTATAAAGTATGATATCTATTACAGTATAGTCATATATGTCACAGTCACAGACTATATGATCATGTGACACAAAGAAGGATATAAAAGATTCTAGAATAAATAACATTATATAGCATGGCAAGACCTTATGGAGCATACATAAACTTTGGAATAGGTTAGTTATAGTATATAAGATAGATTAGTTTATACTTGGAACTTTATCAAGTGTTTTTGTATTACTCAATACAAGAGTATATATTTCATCTTAAACTAAGAACTTAAGTTATAATACTATGCAGTTATGATATACTAGCATCAATAACCTATATAACTATAGCCCAATTATTAGCCAATAGTAGAAATAAGAAAAATAAAATAAATAGATAAAAATATAGATTTATTTGTTATCTTGTGACTTTGTATCTTATCTAATAGTTATTATCTTCAGAAATCTTTATTCTGTTCTTGTAAAACTTCCTGAAAATAAGTCCCACTTGTACTTAGTCATTATTTCAATGCTGTTATATACAAGTCCACCCATCTGGAAATTACATCCCCATAGTGATATCATCTCCAAATCATACAAGCCTGTCTTCCATAGTGGCCATCTTTCTTGTAACACATCTTATAGCAGTGCTGCAATCATCCAGGTATTCTGTCTTCCATGGCAAAGATACTTCTATTCAACTTGGTCTTCCATGACAGAGTTACCCCTGTCAGTGTCTCAACACTATAACCTCCACTTGAGATAATAGGGGTTTTACCGCTGAAACCCTGAGCATCTCCTATACTATCTGTTTGTATATAAGACTAGTAGTTACACTGTAATTTGCTAGTCTGATAATTGACAAAGATAACTCTTATTGAACTCAATCTCTGGTGTTCAACAGCAACACACCAATCAGCACTCACTTCCATCTTGGACTTTTTCCTATTATCTCAAGTTGCGACCATGTAACAGATAGATAGCACAGCATATAAGCTGAAGCCAAGGTCATTCTACAAGTTCACTCATTTCCGAGTCCATTCTGCAGACTTCCACCCCAGTGTGAACTGTGCCTAACAAATGCACTTAGAACTTTTTGGAGATTGTGAAAGTCTATGAAATTTTGTAGACTCTACTAGTTGTCTTAACAATTTGTTCTTGAATAAATCTCTCTACTTGATCCATTCTACTCTATATAATAAATTACAGACTTCTACTTGAAGTAAAAGTTACACATTAAACTCTTGTCAGTTACTTTAATACTAAAGATTTAAATTTGAGCTATTTTAGAAATATACTGAATTTAAATCTTAGATTATCTATATTTAGAACTAGACTTATATAATTCTACTAGATAGAAATATTATACTTAAATCTTGAAAAACATATGGCTTAAAGTCTAACTAGAGTGTTATATAATAATGGTTCTCTGATAGACTACCATAGAATATCATAATATAACCAATAGTAATGATCTTCATTTTTTATTATTATTAATTTAACAATTTATTATATGGAATGGGAAAGTAAACCATAATAGCTACACAAAGTAACTACTTACAAAAAGCTTCAGGATTGAACTCTAAGAACATGATTATATCTATAATAGATTCTTTTTTAGAGTTCCAACACTTGGTGAATCTCAAACACTCAAATAAAATGTATCTCCTTATTTTGATGGAGTAATTACTGCAAGAACAAGCTATAGATTCTTTTGGAAAGAATCTCAACCTATATTCATCTGTAAGTGTATAATTTATAATCATTCTCATGATTTATGTACATAATGAATCTAAAAGGCCAAAATGTTTTAGCTAAGCTTTTCTCTGTATACATTGGGTAAATGTATTCTTCTTTGTCATTATTTAAGTAAAGAAAATCTCTTTTTTTGTAATCAGAGGCTTGAAAAATTATCTGCTATCTGTAAATGATAGAATTGCATTTCTTCTTTCTGCTAAACTTCTATAATGTCCTACTTGGCAAAATAGAAGTGATTTTGATGTGTTTTGACTCTTTGTCAACTGATATATGCAGTGACTATTTGATATTATCTAGATAGTCCTAGAATGTAATTGAATTATGAGGTTTTTTGTTGAAAAATTCCCTAAGACTCTTTTCAAATGAAGTTAATATGGGTGAATTGAAGTGTCAAAGATTTGTTTTATAGCTGGGATAGTGTTTGTAATGATAACTATTTTCGAAGCATCATGTAATTTTATAACTTGGTCTATCTCATATCTAATAGCAAAGAGTTTAGCTTCTGTGAAGTTAATATTCATTGCATAATAAACAGATTCATTAATAATTCTGTGGCCCTTTTGAATGTGAGATACTAAGATGGTGACATCATTTTTAACACTTACATCTATAATGTCAAGTATGATGTCTTAACTATTAAGAAAATCTTTATAAACCTTGTCAAGTCTATTATAATAAGTTCTTAATATGTCTATATCTTTGTAATTAACTGAAAGGAAAGGAAAACAATTAGAAAAAGTGTCTACTAAATAAAAACCTGGTGAAAGTTTAATATTAAGAGAATTAAAAGAAGAGAGAACTTTATTTAAATGATTGTTAATATTTATAATAGAACTTTTGATTTTTGCCTGTTGTTTAGGCATAAGAAGAAATGTTGCCATATAGTGAGATATGGTCTTCTTGGAGTGTTGGTCATTAAGTAATGAAGTAATGGCATGTTTTTGGGAAGGGAAGCTATACATAACTGTAGTCAGCCAATGATTTTATCAAAATGAAATTAAATTAAAATAAGACCAACTATAGCCTCAATGCTCCAAGTAGAAGAGGTTCAGAATGCTTCTGTGATCTATAGTACTACTCTTTTTGTATTTTCTTGAATTCTTTGAATAAGTGAAATAGTGGTACTTCTTTGAAATACCACAACTGTGAACTATATAAAGCAATGGATAAGACATATGTTCTGTAAAGAAGTTGTTTGTATATGAAAAATAATTCTCTTTTTGAATTTCCTAACATTTTCATGTTTTTAATTGTAGAAAGGACTTTGTTAGTGTAATAATGAATATATTGTTGAAAAGATAACTTCATGTTGAAAAATAACCTGAGATATCTTTATATGTCTTTCAGATAGAGTAGCAAACCTCCTAATAAATGGAGGTCCAAAGAGAGAGAGTATATATTTTTTGTTGATCTCAAAAAATGGAAGACTTCTAACTTATTGTGCTCAACAATAAGGCCAAATTGAGTAAAAAAGAACAATATAATGTTGTATTCACAAAAGAGGTTTGTGTTTGATTTTTCATAACTTTTCTCTTGAGAAATAAGAAGTCTATTATCTACAAAGGAGAAAGTAGAAATTGAAATAGAAGATGAAAGAAATTTAGTTCTTTTTTCAAAAATATAAAAAATAAGAGCAATATAAATAGCAGAAAGAATGGGAGAAAGAACAGAATCTTGTCTTACATCTATATTAGTTTTAAAAAAAGGTAAAACAAAACTGTTCCATATATATTGTATTTATCTATTAATTAAATAATCAGAAAAAAAGGAAGAGATTCAAAAATCAAAACTAGCCTTATTCAAAATTAGCAAAAGAAGTTGATGATTAAGAGAAGGAAAAGATTAAGCAATATCAAAGATAAGAGTGCTTGTATAAAAGTTTTTAAGCTATCCTATACATATAAAATGAGTTAGAAAAACTCTAGCATCCATAATTAACTATTGTTTAATACCACCTATTTGAATCAGATAAATAAAATTCAAAGCAATAGAGTAAACTTGAAGTCTATTACTAATAATTTTTTCAATCAATTTTCCAACTATATTAAGAAGAAAAATTAGTAGAAAAGTTGTAGACATATTATATAAAGATTTATCTGGCTTCTAAATAATAATTGATGTTGATTTTTTGAAATGAGATAGCCAATAGTTAAGGTGTTGACAAGATTCATAATACACTTGTCATCTTTGATTAATGTTTTCAAATATCTTCATAAGATATAGTCAAGGCCTAAAGTAGACAAATTACTATATTTACTGATAACATCAAATAAATTCTGCTTTGGAGAAAGAAAGCTATTCTGCATTTGAAAATGTCAGAATTTCTTCTAATAAACATAGATTTATAAGTCTATCTTAAGCTATATTATAGAATTAATAAAGTACTTACCATAACTCTTCTGATTCATTATATGGGTGATTATTAAAATTGATCACTTCAGTAGCCAGTAACTAGCATTTCTTGATCTAATTCATTAGATTCCATAATCTCTTATTAGTCATTGTGATTTCTTGAATCTGAATATTAAAAAAGAACATTTTGCCAATTTGATAGCATTTTTATATTTAATCTTTTTCTAAAGAATCAATACAAGGACAAGTTTTTGCTACAATTTTTGTTTCACCAAGTCTTGAAGTGTTTAGTGATATGAACTTATCTAGCATATATATATCAAAGTTCTTCTATAATAAAAGCAAAATTTTTAACTATTTCCTCAAAAGTCTTGTAATTATAGATATTAGTTATGTCAATGTTTCTTATTCTGCTTATTAGACTATTTACAAATTCCTTTTCTTCTTTATTATTTTTAACAATAGTTAGCTTTTTCTCTTAAATAAATTCTTCTTCAATAATAATATGAACTGATAAGGGAGCATGATTAGATGGATCTTGAAAATTAGGTAAAATAAAATAATTTTTTAACTCCTTTGAAGTAAAGTGAAGAAACATAAAATCAAGAACTAAATTTGACTTTTGAGAATTATTAGTATATCATATGGAAACTTAGTAGACTAAAGTTGAAAGTTTTAGATTGAATTCATTAGCTATTTTCTTTAAGAAGTTAGTATAGTTATAATGATAAGGATATGAAGGATCACATTTATTGTTTCTTATATTAAAATCTCCTGTCATAATCAGGATATTATTCAAATTTACCTCAGTATTCTTGAAATACTTTAAGGTGGATTAATGGTCATCTGAGTATATGTTGATAAGAAAACACATGAAACTGTTATTAAAAAAAGAAACAAGATTAATGTCTTTGTGGTTAATAATATCTTTTCTTAAAGAAAAACATAACCTGGTAAGTCTGACATTGATATAAGTGAGTACTCTTTCAAGTGCTTGTTCTCATCATTAGATTTTTGTATGAATAAAGTCTATAATGGATAATAAGAAGCTTCTATAATTTATTTATCTTCTTCAGAAGAAATATAAGAAATACTTCAGAAAATAAATCATGAAGGTTCCTAAACAAATAAAATATCATAATCTTTATAGTTTTTTAAAAGAGTGTTAGTGAGAAGTTTGTTTTTGCAAATATTTTGTGATAAAATTTTTATAGATTTAATAATCATTAGTTGCTGCCATTCATAAATGAGTGAATTGAATTAGCTCTAATTTCTTGAAGCTTTTAGGATTTCTTATTGTGCCAGTCACAATTGAACCTACATTTCCAGAATGGACATTGATTATAATCTGCTTAGTAGTCATCTTTGCAATTGATATATTTAAAGCTATGCAAACAAGGTTTACTTTTAGGAGTTTTAAGTCTAAGAGTATTAGTTATGAAATTTGCTTTATAGCATCACACCATGTTTTTATGATGTTCAATCTTGTGAGGTCTATTATACTTTTGACATTTGGACCCATGAATATGATATATAAATATAGTATGTTCCTACTTCCAGTAGTTTTTGCACTGAGAGATACTAGAGTTTATACTATTTTGGGAATTCCAAATATTAACCCAAATGATAGCCATGTCAGATTTGGGAGATGCCTTAATAACATGTGATCATAAAGCTAAGACAACATCATTAAAAATGTAAGTTGTTTCCAAAACTTCTTCAGTGATGTTAGAAGTCAAAAGAAGATTAGTATTCTTTACAAAGTATGGAATACTCAAGATTTTTAAGTATGATTTTGATTGTGGAAGTCTAGGGCTCATCACATTACTTGAATTGATATTGTTCAAGTTCTTCATATAGTCTTCAATGACATTTAAGTCTAAAGTTGCTGCAACTTTGTTGGTTGTAACAATGATATCTTTATCATCAGACTTAATAAAATCAACAGCTACTTCTGATTTAATGCTTTTGAGTGATCTATTAATATTAGTGACATAGATATTAGATCAAGTCATTATTCTTTCAACATTATTCAAATCCATAGAAATAATCATCTGTTTCTATAAAGGGCCTTTAGTCATCATATTAAGCTTAGGTTTTTCTTTGTTGTCTGAGTTATTGATAATCTTGTAGATTTCTGAAATCTTGTTAGAAGAAAGTTTGGAGAAAGCATTTTTGATTTTAATGATCTCATTGATGTCTTCTTTCAAGACCTGAGCATACGACTTGGGGTTTCATCATTTGATTTTCTTAATAAAATTTAGATTTTGCCAAGACAGATTTGCTGAGTCTAGAAGGGATTGGCAGAGAAACCCTAGAAATATTAGCAGGTTTTCCTTTTCCTTTGTCTTCTTTTCTTAGATTTGAGTTATTCAAAGGTTTCCTGTTAAACTGAGAGGAAACACATTGACAAAAAGATTTCTTATCCTTATTGGCTTCTAATTTGTTCCATCCTGATTCATAGATAGATGAGAGAAAGTCCCAAGCTGCATATCCAAATTCTGAAATTTGAGAAATATCCTCAGTGGTTTTGTCTTCTAGTTTTTGTTGTCTGACGAAAGCCGCTATTCTGTGGAGTGAGCACATGAT
>Ga0157363_1006099_pt1 | contig 11309 bp, 10 predicted proteins | sample AttsexASBM1_FD_111477 | JGI IMG/M metagenome (GOLD analysis project Ga0157363, IMG submission 111477) | Fungus gardens microbial communities from leaf cutter ant in Ribeirão Preto, State of São Paulo, Brazil - Atta sexdens ASBM1 | ecosystem: Host-associated > Fungi > Mycelium > Unclassified ...
CCGTGTTGAAGGTAAAATCAAGTCTATCACTGACTTCGGTATCTTCATCGGCCTGGACGGCGGCATCGATGGCCTGGTTCACCTGTCTGACATCTCCTGGAACGTTGCAGGCGAAGAAGCAGTACGTGAATACAAAAAAGGCGACGAAATCGCTGCAGTTGTTCTGCAGGTTGACGCAGAGCGTGAGCGTATCTCCCTGGGCGTTAAGCAGCTCGCAGAAGATCCGTTCAACAACTGGGTTGCACTGAACAAGAAAGGCGCAATCGTAAACGGTAAAGTGACTGCAGTTGACGCTAAAGGCGCAACCGTAGAACTGGCTGACGGCGTTGAAGGTTACCTGCGCGCTTCCGAAGCTTCACGTGACCGCGTTGAAGATGCAACTCTGGTTCTGAGCGTTGGCGATGACGTTGAAGCTAAGTTCACCGGTGTTGACCGTAAGAACCGTGCAATCAGCCTGTCTGTTCGTGCTAAAGACGAAGCTGATGAGAAAGATGCAATCGCAACTGTTAACAAACAGGAAGATGCAAACTTCTCTAACAACGCAATGGCTGAAGCTTTCAAAGCAGCTAAAGGCGAGTAAGATCAAGTTCTCAGCATCATTTGAGCTGTAACGCATTTACAGCGATAAGGATGAGGAGCAGACTTGACAGATTACAGGATTCGTCCTGTAATCAATAACAAAGGGCGGCTACGGCCGCCCTTGTTTAATGAGCTGTTCAGCTAATTGGTTTGAAAGGAACCGGAGGAATCATGACCAAGTCAGAATTGATTGAAAGACTTGCCAGTCAGCAGCCGCATGTCCCAGCGAAGGCTGTGGAAGATGCTGTTAAAGAGATGCTGGAGCATATGGCCACCACTCTTGCCCAGGGCGAGCGCATTGAAATCCGCGGTTTCGGAAGTTTTTCTCTGCACTATCGTGCTCCACGTACCGGGCGTAACCCGAAAACTGGCGATAAAGTCGAGCTGGAAGGCAAGTACGTTCCACACTTTAAGCCGGGTAAAGAACTGCGCGATCGCGCCAACATTTACGGCAACTGAGTTTAGCCTTTAGGTTAAACTGGGTTTAAAAGAAAGCACCTGCGGGTGCTTTTTTTGTTTTTCTCCCGGCGCTTTCTGAATCCGTGCCGCACTTCTTGTGTTGTTTTACTGCAAGCGATGAAATAGCGCTCGGCCTTTATCGTAACCTTTCGTTTTTCCGTCTGACGACCCGCTTTGCTATCCGCATACTTCCCAAAAATGGGAGGAAAACATGGGGATACCCGTCATTAGCGCCTGTGCCATTCTGGCAATTATTCCGTTGTATTGGTTACCCGTTTTGCCGGGTCTGCAGACTGTGTGGACGATGATGGCTGCTGGGGTAGTCTTTGCCATTCACAAAAAAAGAGCGCTGCGTTGTGCAGGCGTTGGAATACTCTTTTTTTGCTGGGGTATGCTGGCTGCACATGAAGGCGTCTGGCCGATGCAACACCTAACGGCCGGGCCGCAGAAAGCCGAGGTGATAATTACCGCCACCGATGGCGCAACGACGCATCAGGCAAAAATTGTTGCACTCAATGGCAAGCGCTGGTGGGCGTCTACGGGCGTGACGCTCTACGGCAATTATCTGCCGCAAAAAGTGTGCGCCGGGCAGCGCTGGGCCATGACGCTTCGGCTCAGGGCTGCGCATGACGAACTGAATGACGGTGGTTACGATCCCCAGCAAAGCGCTTTTGCACGCCATCAAACGCTGAGCGGACGGTTTACCCAAGCGGAGGTGATTGACGGTCGCTGTAGCGTGCGCGCCCAATATCTGATGTCGCTGCAGAATACGCTCTCTGCATATCCGTGGGGAGGCGTGATCCTGGGGCTTGGAATGGGGGAGCGCCTGGATGTACCGCGGGAAATAAAAAACCTGATGCGTGAAACCGGTACGCTGCACCTGATGGCGATTTCGGGTTTGCATATCGCGCTGGCGGCGTCCCTGGTCTGGCTAATTGCCCGCGGGGTCCAGTTTTTAATGCCATGCCGCTGGATCGGCTGGCAGATGCCGGTCCTCGCCGGGCTACTCTTTGCCGTTTTCTACGCGTGGCTAACCGGACTACAGCCTCCCGCCTTGCGAACGGTAGTCTCCCTTGCCGCGCTGGCTGCGCTACGAATGAGTGCTCGACAGTGGTCTCCATGGCAGGTCTGGCTATGCTGTGTGGCGGCGATCCTGATATGCGATCCTCTCTCTGTGCTTTCTCAGAGCCTGGCTTTGTCGGCGTTTGCCGTGGCCGCGTTGATTTTCTGGTTTCAGTGGCTGCCTTTCCCAAACTGGCAATGGGCTCGTCGACTGCGGCCGCTGGTAAATCTTGTCTATCTGCAGTTCGGAATGTTGCTGCTGCTGATGCCCCTTCAGGTGCTGATTTTCCATGGATTTAGCCTCTCTTCACTGGTAGCGAATCTCTTTGCCGTTCCCCTTGTCACGTTCATCTCCGTACCGCTGATATTGTCCGGCATGCTGTTACATCTGTTCCCGCTGGTATCTCTGGAAACGTCCATCTGGTTTATGGCAGACAGATCCCTTGCCGCACTGTTCTGGCTGCTGATGCGTTTGCCGGATGGCTGGCAGAGCGTTGATGAACGCTGGCAATATCTGACGCTGCTGCCCTGGTTTGCAATTATCGGTTGGCGCTTTCGCGCATGGAAAATGCTACCGGCAGCGTGCATTGCCGGTAGCGTTGTTCTGGCATTCCCTGTCTGGAATACGGCAAAAAACGATAGCTGGACGTTGCACATGCTGGATGTGGGGCAGGGGCTGGCGATGGTTATTGAACGCCACGGCAAGGCAATTTTATATGACACCGGCCTGGCGTGGCCTGGGGGAGACAGTGCACAGCAACTCATTATCCCCTGGCTTCGCTGGCATCATCTCCAGCCAGAGGGCGTCATTCTGAGTCACGAACACCTCGATCACGCGGGGGGATTGACGTCACTTCAGAGGGCCTGGCCAGAAATGTGGATAAGAAGCCCGCTGCGCTGGGCAGGCCATCTTCCCTGCTTTCGAGGGCAGACGTGGCAATGGCAAGGATTAACTTTTACCGTCCACTGGCCACCGGAAGCCTATGCTGCAAAGGGCAATAATCGTTCCTGCGTGGTGAAAATTGATGATGGTGAGCAGAGTGTTTTACTCACAGGGGACATTGAAGCCCAGGCCGAACACGCTATGCTTAGCCATTACTGGCGATTTCTGGCCTCCACGCTTATTCAGGTTCCCCATCATGGGAGCAATACGTCATCGTCAACGCCGCTGGTGCAGCGCGTGGAAGGAAAAATTGCGTTGGCTTCAGCTGCGCGTTACAACGCGTGGCGATTCCCGTCAGTTAAAGTGGTCAGACGTTACAGAAAAGAGGGCTATATCTGGCATGATACCCCCCGCTCTGGACAAATATCGGTGACGTTTTCACGCCATAACTGGCAAATCCGACGTCTGCGAGATCAATATTTACCTCGTTGGTATCATCAGTGGTTTGGCGCGCCAGTAGATAACGGGTAGAATATGCGGCTATTTCAACAAATGCTGGTTTTTTGAATGCATAACGACAAAGATCTCTCCACGTGGCAAACATTCCGCCGACTATGGCCGATGATTGCGCCCTTTAAACCAGGCTTGATCGTGGCGGGCATAGCGTTAATCCTCAACGCAGCCAGCGATACTTTTATGCTATCGCTTCTCAAACCGTTACTGGACGACGGTTTTGGTAAAACGGATCGCTCAGTGTTGCTATGGATGCCTCTGGTGGTTATCGGACTGATGGTCTTACGCGGTATCACCAGCTATATTTCCAGCTACTGCATTTCCTGGGTTTCAGGGAAAGTGGTGATGACCATGCGCCGCCGTCTGTTTAGTCACATGATGGGGATGCCGGTCTCGTTCTTTGACAAGCAATCTACCGGCACGCTGCTGTCTCGTATTACCTATGACTCAGAGCAGGTGGCTTCCTCATCCTCCAGCGCGCTCATTACGGTCGTGCGTGAAGGCGCGTCCATCATTGGCCTGTTCGCGATGATGTTCTACTACAGCTGGCAGCTGTCGATCATCCTTATCGTTCTGGCACCGATTGTGTCTATTGCTATTCGCGTGGTGTCTAAGCGCTTCCGCAATATCAGCAAGAACATGCAGAATACGATGGGGCAGGTGACGACCAGCGCAGAACAGATGCTGAAAGGGCATAAGGAAGTGTTGATCTTCGGCGGTCAGAAAGTCGAAACCAAACGCTTTGATAAGGTCAGCAACAAAATGCGCCTGCAGGGGATGAAAATGGTTTCGGCCTCTTCCATTTCCGACCCGGTGATTCAGCTGATTGCTTCCCTGGCGCTGGCGTTTGTGCTGTATGCCGCAAGCTTCCCAAGCGTTATGGAAACACTGACGGCGGGTACTATCACCGTTGTCTTCTCCTCCATGATTGCGCTGATGCGTCCGCTGAAATCGCTGACGAACGTTAACGCCCAGTTCCAGCGCGGGATGGCCGCTTGCCAGACGTTGTTCAGCATTCTGGACTCAGAGCAGGAAAAAGATGAAGGGACGCGCGCGATTGAGCGTGCTAAGGGTGACGTTGAGTTCCGCAATGTCACCTTTACCTATCCTGGCCGTGAAACGCCGGCTCTGCGCAATATCAACCTGACCATTCCGGCGGGCAAAACCGTTGCGCTGGTTGGGCGTTCAGGTTCGGGTAAATCCACTATTGCCAGCCTGATTACCCGCTTCTATGACATTAACGAAGGTGAAATCCTGCTGGACGGTCACGACCTGCGGGAATATACCCTGCAGTCGCTGCGTAATCAGGTGGCGCTGGTTTCTCAGAACGTGCATCTGTTTAACGATACGGTCGCGAACAATATTGCCTACGCGCGTACGGAAGAGTACAGCCGCGAGCAGATTGAGAACGCTGCCCGTATGGCGTATGCAATGGACTTCATCAACAAGATGGATAACGGCCTGGATACGATTATCGGTGAAAACGGGGTTCTGCTCTCCGGCGGCCAGCGTCAGCGTATCGCCATCGCCCGTGCGCTGCTGCGTGATAGCCCGATTCTGATTCTGGATGAAGCGACTTCCGCGCTGGATACGGAGTCTGAACGCGCTATTCAGTCTGCACTGGATGAGCTGCAGAAAAACCGTACGTCACTGGTGATTGCTCACCGCCTGTCGACCATTGAACAAGCCGATGAAATTGTCGTTGTTGAAGATGGCGTGATCGTGGAGCGCGGAAGCCACGCTGATTTGCTGGCGCATCGCGGTGTGTATGCTCAGCTTCATAAGATGCAGTTCGGCGCATGATCGCACGCATCTGGTCCGGCGAGTCACTGCTGTGGTTGCTGCTTCTCCCGCTCTCCTGGCTCTATGGCCTGGTGAGCGGTGCCATTCGTCTGCTGTATCGACTGGGGCTGAAGCAGGCCTGGCGCGCACCGGTTCCGGTTGTGGTTGTGGGGAACCTCACTGCGGGGGGGAATGGCAAAACGCCGGTCGTTATCTGGCTGGTAGAGCAACTCCAAAAACGCGGTATTCGCCCGGGCGTTGTGTCGCGAGGTTATGGCGGTAAAGCCGCGCAGTACCCGCTGTTACTGAAAGCGGATACAACGACCGCCGAAGCCGGTGATGAACCGGTTTTAATTTATCAGCGCACGGGCGCCCCGGTTGCCGTATCCCCGGTGCGCAGCGACGCCGTTAAAGCGCTTCTATCCGGGCACGGTGTGCAAATTATCATCACCGATGATGGCCTGCAGCATTATGCCCTTGCGCGCGATAAAGAGATTGTGGTCGTTGACGGGGTTCGTCGTTTTGGTAACGGCTGGTGGCTTCCCGCAGGGCCGATGCGCGAACGCGCATCGCGCCTTAAGTCCGTTGATGCGGTGATTGTTAACGGCGGTGCGGCAAAAGCGGGTGAAATTCCTATGCATCTGCAGCCTGGCAACGCGGTCAACCTGCTGACCGGCGAACGCAAGGCCGTTGATCAACTGCCAGCTCTGGTGGCGATGGCGGGCATTGGCCATCCTCCGCGTTTCTTTGCGACGCTCGAACAATGCGGTGCGCGGCTGGAAAAACGCGTTCCGCTGGCCGATCATCAGGCGTTACTGGCGGAGCAGGTTGATGCGCTCACCGCGCCGGGCCAGACCTTGATCATGACGGAAAAAGATGCGGTGAAATGCCGTGCCTTTGCGAAGGAAAACTGGTGGTACCTGCCGGTTGACGCTGAGCTCAGCGGCGAGCAGCCGGAACAATTGCTCAAGGAACTTATTGCGTTAGTGCGTTAACGGCACACGCGGTTCTGGCGGCGCTTTGACTGACAGGAAAACGCATGTCTTTACCGCAACTCTCGCTTTCAGCTGCACGAAATCTCCACCTTGCCGCGCAGGGGCTGCTCAAAAAGCCCCGCCGCCGCGCGCAGCCCGCCGATATCCTTTCTACCGTGCAACGCATGTCGTTGTTGCAAATCGACACTATCAATATTGTTGCGCGCAGTCCTTACCTGGTGCTGTTCAGCCGCCTGGGGAACTATCAGCCGCAGTGGCTGGATAATGCCCTGAGCCGGGGCGAACTCATGGAGTACTGGGCGCACGAGGCCTGCTTCCTGCCGCGCAGTGATTTTGCGCTGGTGCGTCACCGTATGCTTTCACCGGACAAGATGGGCTGGAAGTATCGCCAGGAATGGATGCAGGAGCACGCTGCGGAAATCGAACGGCTTATTGCGCACATTCAGGAAAACGGTCCGGTACGCTCCGCCGATTTTGAGCACCCGCGAAAAGGGGCAAGCGGCTGGTGGGAGTGGAAGCCGCACAAACGCCATCTCGAAGGGCTGTTTACGTCGGGCAAAGTCATGGTGATAGAGCGGCGTAATTTTCAGCGCGTCTATGACCTGACGCACCGCGTGATGCCTCACTGGGATGACCAGCGCGATCTGCTCACCCAGGATGCGGCAGAAGCCATCATGCTGGAAAATAGCGCCCGCAGCCTGGGGATTTTCCGCCCCCAGTGGCTGGCGGATTATTATCGGCTGCGCCAGCCCGCCTTAAAGCCCCTGCTTGAGAAGTGGCAAGACGAAAAGCGCATCGCTCCCGTGACGGTCGATACTCTGGGTGAAATGTGGCTTCACGCGGATTTACTCCCGCTATTACCTCAGGCTCTGGAAGGGAAACTTCAGGCGACCCACAGCGCAGTGCTGTCACCGTTTGATCCGGTTGTCTGGGACAGAAAACGGGCCGAACAGCTGTTTAATTTTAGCTACCGGCTGGAATGCTATACCCCCGCGCCGAAACGTCAGTTTGGCTATTTCGTTTTACCACTGCTGCATAAAGGGCAGCTGGTCGGGCGCATGGACGCAAAAATGCACCGTAAAACCGGCACGCTTGAAGTCATTGCGCTCTATCTTGAAGCGGGCGTTAAGGTGACGGCGACCCTGGAGAAAGGATTAACCTCCGCAATTAGCGAATTTGCACGCTGGCAGGGAGCACACGGCGTGACGCTGGGCCGTATACCCGAGGGGCTGTTTACATCCTGTCGAAGTGGCTGGGAAACAGGCACTCCCTGAAAAAGGAATGTGTTAAGCTTTAGCGATTACCCATACGGAGGAACTATGGATCACCGTTTACTTGAAATTATTGCCTGCCCGGTGTGCAACGGCAAACTCTACTATAGCCAGGACAAACAAGAGCTGATTTGCAAGCTGGACAGCCTGGCTTTCCCGCTGCGTGACGGTATTCCGGTTCTGCTGGAAAACGAAGCCCGTTCCCTGGTGGCAGAAGAGAGCAAACCATGAGTTTTGTCGTCATTATCCCGGCGCGCTATGCGTCAACGCGCCTGCCGGGTAAACCACTGGTGGACATCAACGGCAAGCCGATGATCGTGCACGTGCTTGAGCGAGCGCGTGAATCCGGTGCAGATCGCGTGATTGTGGCAACCGATCACCCTGACGTGGCGAAAGCGGTTGAAGCCGCGGGAGGGGAAGTCTGCATGACCCGCGCCGACCATCAGTCCGGCACCGAGCGTCTGGCAGAGGTGGTTGAAAAATGCGGATTCAGCGACGATACGGTCATCGTTAACGTGCAGGGCGATGAGCCGATGATCCCGGCGGTCATTATTCGCCAGGTTGCAGAAAATCTCGCGCAGCGTCAGGTTGGAATGGCCACGCTTGCGGTGCCTGTTCATCATGCGGAAGAGGCTTTCAATCCCAATGCCGTGAAGGTGGTGATGGACGCTGAAGGCTACGCGCTGTACTTCTCTCGGGCCACCATTCCTTGGGACCGCGATCGCTTTGCGGCGTCAAAAGAGACGATTGGTGATACCATTTTGCGTCACCTCGGCATCTATGGCTACCGCGCGGGCTTTATTCGCCGCTACGTTACCTGGGCACCGAGCCCGCTCGAGCATATCGAAATGCTGGAGCAGCTCCGCGTGCTTTGGTATGGCGAAAAGATCCACGTTGCCGTTGCCGAGGAAGTACCCGGCACGGGTGTTGACACCCCAGAAGATCTTGAGCGCGTTCGCGCAGAGCTGCGTTAACGCTATCCACATCCCTCCATTCGGGGGGATGTTCTCCCGCCGGCGTATTTTTCCTATTTCTTTTCCATAATTGATCTCTTCCGGGTGACATCTGCTCTCTGCACGCTCATTATAAAAGCAGTAGTCTTAATGGGGGTAATCTCATATGGAACAGCTGCGTGCCGAACTTAGCCACCTGCTCGGCGAGAAGTTAAGCCGGGTTGAGTGCGTGAGTGAAAAGGCAGATACCGCACTCTGGTCGTTATACGACAGTCAGGGAAACCCAATGCCGCTCATGGCAAGAAGCTTTACCTCGCCGGGCGTCGCCAGACAGCTCGCGTGGAAAATGTCTTTGCTGGCGCGGGAAGGGACAGTCCGTATGCCAACGGTCTACGGCGTGATGACGCATGAAGAACACCCCGGTCCGGATGTGCTGCTGATTGAACGCCTGCGCGGCGTCTCTGTTGAAGCTCCTGCGCGATCGCCCGAACGGTGGGAGCAGCTTAAAGACCAGATTGTTGAAGCGCTGCTGGCCTGGCATCGGCAGGATAGTCGCGGGCTCGTTGGCCCGGTTGACAGCACGCAGGAAAACCTGTGGCCGCTCTGGTATCGCCAGCGCGTCGAAGTCCTGTGGGGAACGTTGAACCAGTTCAACAACACCGGTTTAACCATGCAGGATAAACGTATTTTATTCCGCACCCGAGAATGCCTACCCGCCCTGTTTGAAGGTTTTAACGACAACTGTGTGCTAATACACGGCAATTTTACCCTACGCAGCATGTTGAAGGATCCCCGAAGTGACCAGCTGCTGGCGATGGTCGGCCCGGGCATCATGCTTTGGGCGCCGCGCGAGTATGAGTTATTCAGGCTTAGCGACAGCGGCTTTGCGGAAGGGCTGCTGTGGCACTATCTGCAGCGCGCCCCCGTCGCGGAAGCATTTCTGTGGCGGCGCTGGCTCTACCTGCTCTGGGATGAAGTGGCGCAGCTGGTGAATACCGGACGGTTCAATCGCGCCAACTTCGATCTCGCCACAAAATCACTCTTGCCCTGGCTCGCCTGACGCCCCCTTAAGCCACTGCCAGACTCTCCCGAGCGTTTCGTAACCGACGCGATCGCTATGCATCAACCATATGGGGGACGGGATCGCCCGTTCCCATGGGTTGAGCGGCGCATCGATGGCTATCTGATTTGCTGGTGCGGGCAGCGGGTGCAAGCCTTGCTTTTCGAAGAAAATCATCGCTCTCGGCAGGTGTGAGGCGGAGGTGACCAGTAAAAACGGCGCATCGCCGATAGCCTGCTTCACCGCCGCGGCCTCCTCTTCCGTATCTTTAGGGCTATCCAGCGTGATGATTGAGGCGCGCGGCACGCCAAGCGACTCTGCGACCCTTGCACCGGCTTCAGCCGTACTGACCGGGTTCGTTTTGGCCGCAGCACCGGTGAAGATCATTTTCGCCCCGGGGTTGGCGAGCCACAGACGAATACCCTCGTTTAACCGTGGAAGGCTATTGTTAATAAGGTTCGAACTGGGCGCCCAGTTTGGGTCCCAGGTGTAGCCACCGCCCAGCACCACGATGTAGTCCACTTTCTGATTTCCCTGCCAGGTCGGGTAGGTCTTTTCGATCGGGCGCAGTAAGCCATCGGCGACCGGTTGCAGGCTTAATAACAAAAGTACAAGCCAACCCAGCGTTACGATCGATTTGCCACTTTTCTGAAAACGGCTGAACCAAACCAGCACCAGGCCCAGCGCGATGAGCAGTAGCAGCAGCGGAAGGGGGAGTAGCATCCCGCCCACGTATTTTTTCAGAGTGAATAGCATCCTTTTTGGTTCCTTTTTTAACCATACAGCAGGCTATTAGTCGTGATATTACACCAGAGAGGTTCATTCTCCGCGCGGGTGTGACAAAATAGCGGTTTTGCAGTGAATGAGTGGAACCCTCCCAATGCGGGATCGCAATTTTGATGACATCGCGGAAAAGTTTTCGCGCAACATTTATGGCACCACCAAAGGCCAGCTTCGTCAGACGATCCTCTGGCAGGATCTGGACAAGCTGCTTGCCGAATTTGGTGACCGCAGGTTGCGCGTGCTTGATGCCGGTGGCGGGGAAGGTCAGACGGCAATTCTGATGGCGCAGCGGGGCCATCACGTCACACTTTGCGATCTCTCTGCCGAGATGGTTGCGCGCGCCGAGCGAGCAGCAGAAGAGAAAGGTGTGAGCGACAACATGCATTTTATACATTGCGCCGCTCAGGACATTCCCCAGCATTTGGAAACGCAGGTTGATCTGATATTGTTTCATGCTGTGCTCGAATGGGTCGCTGAACCGCAAGCCATGTTAAAAACGCTGTGGTCGATGCTGTGCCCGGGCGGTGCGCTATCGCTGATGTTCTACAATGCCAACGGCCTGCTGATGCGAGACGTGCTGGTGGGCAATTTTGGCTATGTGCAGCAGGGTATGTACAAAAAGAAACGACGCACGCTTTCACCGGATTTCCCGCGAGAACCGCAGCAGGTCTATGGCTGGCTGGAGGAGATCGGCTGGGAGATCACCGGTAAAACAGGCGTGAGGGTGTTTCATGATTATCTGCGTGATAAACAAAAACAGGATGACTGTTTAGACGCCTTAACAGAAATAGAAACGCGGTATTGCCGCCAGGAGCCTTATCTGAGCCTTGGCCGCTATATACACGTCACCGCGCGCAAGCCGCAGATGCAAGGATAATCTATGAGTGAATTTTCCCAGACAGTCCCCGAACTGGTTGCCTGGGCCAGGAAAAACGATTTCTCCATCTCGCTGCCGGTAGACAGACTCTC
>Ga0157363_1006100_pt1 | contig 11308 bp, 4 predicted proteins | sample AttsexASBM1_FD_111477 | JGI IMG/M metagenome (GOLD analysis project Ga0157363, IMG submission 111477) | Fungus gardens microbial communities from leaf cutter ant in Ribeirão Preto, State of São Paulo, Brazil - Atta sexdens ASBM1 | ecosystem: Host-associated > Fungi > Mycelium > Unclassified ...
GGTTTGTTAACAAAGCAAGAATTATCTGTATACGATCACTATTATTAAATCTTCAATTGAGTGTCTTTAAATCTGGACATATTCCGACAGTTTTTTAATTGCTATCCATTCGCGACGTAACAGGCGCGATTCCAAGTATGATCCTGAGAGTTAATTGCACGGACAAGAATTCGGCTCATAGTATAGACTCTGAGATAATTTTTGTACGTGAATCGAAAGCTATTCGCTCTAATCGTAAGTCTGTAATAATACCGGTTGAGAGAATAATAGAGGTGCAATGCGCGTTGCAAAAGATATCGTACACGCTACTGTGTGGTAATAGTAATTAACTTTGCACAAGGATGTCGCTCGTTCGACAATTTGATAGAATTAGTTTCTTACTTTTGAACAAACGCATATCCTCGAACGTACACGGAAAGAACAATTTTGCTAAAAGATCTAAAATTTTACTAGATACAGATCTGAAAAAAAAATTTTATTAGACCGTTAAAATAATTATGTGTTTATTATAAATTTCCAACAAAATTATTCTCACGTCTATATTCAGCCAAATTTTAAATCTTTCTGCAAATCATTTTTTCCGTGCAAATTTTTATAAACATATTAACATATTTCTACTTTATAAGTTAATATTTATTATACAAATTTGTATATTTGCAATTTTACAAATGTTTTGTAATCTATTAAATACAGAGACAAATTAAAATTTATTTTATTTATGATTAAACTCCACGAGAAAGAAATACGATTATACATTAAACTATTAAGATATGTATACATCATATCGATTACGGAACGTATGTCTATGTATCAGCGCAAATAGATTATACGAGGCATTTACGTCATTATACGTTACGGAAAACAAATTACATCAGGATCCTCGCAGTTATACTAGTTAACTTATACACGCTTCCTTCGCTAAAAAATAAAGCTACACGTTTCGACGCATAGAATATAAGTCAAAGCATCCTTTAGAAACACGCGATGTTATATATTCATATAATTCGTCGATACGATCGATGATATATCATGAGATATTAATCATGATACATCATGAAATAATCAATCATTATATTTGATTTCAATTATCGGTTATTATAAAAGAATAACTAAGCACTTCGAAAAAAATTTCCAACAGGAGTGATTGGTAAACTTCATGTTTTGGATTGCTGACAATTAACAGCGATAAAAAGTGATCGACTATTTTTCGCTGCGATTAATCATGTACGGCATAGAATCGCTGTTTGATTTCTTACGCAAATATGCCGCCTTTCACTGAATCAAAGAATTAAAGGACTGAAGAAGAAATCTAATAATGATGAGAGGGGACTAAAGCATGACGAGAAATTTAATTGCCTCTTAATTGCACAACTTTTTTCAACATCAATTTATAAAATTATCTGTCATTATTAAACTTATGCAATATATCAGATTCGAAACAAATTATCCACTTTATATCTTAGGAAATAAAAAAAAATTACAAACGGAAACCTCAAATTATCATAATTTTTACAATGTTGAAAATTAATAAATTCTTACTTTAAAATTAATATATAATATCTATTTTTTTGTATAAAATGTTGAATACAAAAGAATTATTTTTTGCCACTTGTGCTAAGAGTCGATACTACTTTCGTTTGCGGAATAAAAACGATTGAAGAAAAGAACAGAAAAGCAAGATTTATCGAGTTAACTTCATTTCTTTATCTTTAAAAAAAAAACAAAAAAGTTAAATTGCCTAAAATAGCGTTGCTCGGTGCAACCCCGCATTTTAAGGTTCACCAGTAGCCTCTCTTTTACGCCAAAAACAGAAAGCTCAACGTAAAATCGCACTACACAACAGAAGATGATGTGAAGTCGAAAAGGGGCTCCGAGCTACCCTGTGTTTATACGGCGCGGTTCACCGCCCCGTGAGCATTAGCTCTATCTTTCTACCGCCCAATCTCGCGTTTCTGAAATGCAAATTCTACCGAAACGAGCGGATGGCGAAATGAAGGGATGCAACGCGACGACGAACTAACCGTTGGTTCCCTTGACTTATCCGGGACGCGTTGCATTAGTCGCGTCGGGACGGAACGGAAGTCTCCCTAATAGTTTCAATCGTAAAGTCGCGAAACAGAGTCCATCCTATTGGAGTATATTTCACTGTATTTCCAAAATTGCAGTTATATTATTAAAAATATCGAAATATTAATTTAAACCATCAGAGAATATTTTGTAATTAATCTAACGCGGAAGCCATCTTGTGCTAACAGTTGCTAATTTATATTTACATCAGGATTTAAATATATAAAAAAAAAAATATTATGTCAATTACGCGTTAATAAAAAAGTTAATACCTTGTTGCAAAATATTATTAGTATATTACATAAACTATATTACATAGGTATAAACGCATTATGAATGTGAAGATAGAAATCAACTATTTTTAACGAGTTTATTTCAAGAAATACGATGATATATAGTCATCAATGTTGACATATGTCGAGTTCACAAAGGTCCCGTTACTTAGATCTGTCATTTTCTTATAGCAAATTCTCATGTGATTTTCAATAGACTTCTTATTTATAAGAGAAGGGTGTAAGAAACTATAAATTAAGAAAAAGGATTTTGTTAATTTAACAAGCCCCCTTTAACCGGTGATCGATAAATATGTGACAAATTTTGTTGTTGTGATTGTTGCTAGTCTGCTATACCAACCAATATTATTAGTAACAGAAACAAACTATATAGAATCTAACCTATCTTTTTGATAAACTTCAAGCTCGTTTATAGAATTCGTAGGTGATCGTGGAATCTTAAGTCGTAGGAAACCGATCAAGCACAGTCTAATATAGGGAGAATACTTGACTAGAATTGGTCAATTTCTTATGATTTGAGACCTTGTAACCATCTACGACTTTTATATATATATATATGAGCTTCTTATTTGCTAGCTATTGATTATTTGTTACACAGACGAATTAATTTGCAATCATAACAAATTGATCGTTTTTTTTAATAAATATCACATTTGCTTTCCCTTGATTTGTTCCTATAACAAAATCATTTCTCTCAGTGTAATGACAGACAAACATGGTCCTTATAAAAGCGTAATAATTTAATCAAAAATTTCTTCTAAATAGACTAAATCAATTGATATATAAATAAAATCTGTGAATCTTTAATATATATTTAACATATATATCATATATTCGTCATTATTTATATCCACTTTCAACAATTAATTTCAGTTATTTTTTGCGTTTATTGAACACTAAAAAATAAAGTGATAAAAATTACATAAAAAAATGTTGTTTTAGATAATAATACAACATTTAATCTAATATCATGAAATCAGGCTTACATTTTTGAAAGATTAATATTTATGAAAACTTCGAGAACAAAAAAATGCCGTACGTTAATTTTGTTAAATCTTACAAGAGAACTGGCACCAGCACCAATTTCGTTGTGCCTGGGGAATAAGCCACACCCTAATAGGAAGGCGAATTCAGGATACGCCAACCATCGGGTATACAGAGTGCGACACGGGGAGTGAATTCTGTCACGAAAGAAGGGCAGCGGTGGTACTTGAACTAATGACAGGACTGCCTAATTAGCAAGACGCATTCATAGGGAATCAGTTTACGAATTATACACTTTACGAATAAACAATAGCAATATCAAAAGACTACCTAACATAATCACAATTCTTTGTAAATATTTTTAAATGTCACTTTTAGATTTCTGTATTTTTACCCTTAATTACTATATCAGCTATTGTCTCAATTTATTTGACATTGAAGTTCCTAGCAAATAATCCGACGTTATTTGTCGTGTCACTTTGACGTTTAAATGACATTAATTCTCATCCTAAAATATTTCTTACATTGTTTTAATTTTATATTAATTATTTATCTTTATATTCTTATTTTAATAATATATATGTTTTCACATCTATAATCGTGTTGGATTAAAGATTTGCAGTGTCACAAATAAGCAGGAAGAATTTTTAATTGATTATTTCTTATTTGATCCTATCGTTTTTAATCGGATAGCTGGCAAATTCTCAGCAACATTAAATGCTAATTCGTGAAATAACTTCATGTTGCTTTCGGGGTTCAATAAGCCTGTTTCTCGAAGGGAAATTGTACACACGCAGCAGCCTTAATCCGCCTATCCTTCTCCGAGGCTAGCCATGTGTAATTACGATCATCAAGCCCTCTATTCTCGCGGTGAGAAAAACGGACGCTTGAAAAACCAAATGACAGCCTCTGGTGACGTAATGACAATGAGAATACCCACCTCTGCTTGGCACAGGAAGTGCTCGCTACGCCAGAGAATCGAACGGCCGAGTCGGGCCGCCGGTGTCATACACTGGCGTCTTCTTCGTGTAACGAATAAATGACTAAATTGCCGCGAAACGATTGCCGCTAATTATCGACCTTCGACAAATAACAAAAAGCGACGCTCCGCGAAATGATTCGAAAAAACATTTACTGAACGAGACGAATTAACAACGAAATCAGTCTTTGCGTGAAAGTCTTGTGGAACTGGATATTATAATAATATCCAATGTAAGATAAAAACGGAAATTTAAATTAACTCGGCAAATATGTAGGTATATCTGAAAATTATCAGGTATAAGTATACTTGCTCAATGATAAACTTTGCGACACAAAAATGATTGATATCTTCTACTTGGAAGTTTCTAATCATTAGTATAAAATTTCTTGAGAATAGCATTTTTTAATAAATTTAGAAGAAAAATACCGAACAATTTTTTTAAAAATAAAGTTTAATTAGCAATAATTGAAGGAGAAGATCTAGAATAAAATTTAATCATAAAAGAAAATTTCAAAAGTTCCCTTCTTTCTCTCTTAAGAATACAGAAAAATTCTTGTTGGAGCAAATACCAAAACTCGTCCAAACCATTAGCAATTTAAATCACATTATTGTTACTCTTCCATAACGAATTAGCCATTTGGTAATAGCTACTATAGTTATCAGCGAAAAACGTAGAATAACGCGGTTATATCTTATTCGTCAACTGTGAAGAAGGACGCAACATAAATTACGTATAATGATGCCGTCTCTCGGGAATTTACAATCTAAATTTAGAAGTTCTAGTTCGCTTATAGCAAATATTTGAGTCCCACGTTCCGGAGTACATTCTCACGATCTCTGATAAAGTTTCTTTTTATATATGTACCGGTTATTTGCTACTATAAAAATAAAATTCATATTTATAAATAGATAATTCTATACCTTGTATATGTAAAGACATTCTTTCATATTTTCTCACTAAGATTGTACAAAAGAAACATGATAATACAGAAAATATATACAATATGCACATATGTTATATATATTATGTAAAATATATATAAATTGCATTAGTTTAAAATGAAACTAAGAAAATCAGAGATATATATACATTTTGATTAAATAATATTTCATCAAAATATAAACACTTTTATTATTTAAAACTTGTAATATAAAAAAAAATTGATAATTGAAATTTAATTACTCTTTTAAATCATTAATTTTCATTAATATCACGAAATTGCATCCAAATTTTGAATGCTTTTCTATTTGGATTTATCACTCGTGCATCTTATAATTCGAATAGACAAGCGAAAAGTCAATATATTTGGACTCGAGATCAATGATCGTCCCTTTTTTATTCCGGTGCACAAATTTCTGAGAAAAAGGTCATATTCGGGTCTCAGGGGCCCAACGAACTAGGAACATATTCGCGCGCGATTCGATAAATCGACACAATGGGATTTGGATACTGCGCGCGCCAAACAAATCGCGACTAATAAGAGGTTGATGCATGGTGCCGCGAACTGGAGGGGGCCAATACATAAAAATAAGATAAATTTTACACTCGGCTGGTGATGAATGGCGGGATGAATTATTGAATAGTTAAACACACAGCGCCTTACCGGACCGGCCGGGCCTCAGGCTCGGGCCGGGTCCGAAGCCGAATGAGATACATCGTTACCGACCAGTGCCAGGGCCGCTTCTTGCAAAACAGAGTCTCGAATTCCATCCTCGAAATATCTGATTGTGTCGATCAGATGATTTTTCGCTACGATGAGCTTTAATAGCTCAATTATGTCAAATAATTCGAGTTTAGAATCAATTCCGATTTCGATAAAGTTCAGATTTTTATAATATACGAATAAATATAAAAACAGCGTGTCTGAAAAACATCTTTGTAACATCTTTTAAACATACTTGTTGTCCGAACAGAAACTTTCTTTCACAAATTTCAATATCGAAACGAAATTCGTCTATTTTAAATAAATGCAAAAATATGCCAGATCAGGACAAAATAAAAAAAAAAAGAGTGATTGCATTATAAAATAAAATGAAGATATTTGGCAAATATGACATATAACAAGATAAATTAAGTATGCGACGATACTATCATTACTTTTGCTTTCTGAAATGGGAATTCTATAGTTTTAATAGCTGGGAAAACTCGTAATCGCCTTCATCGCGAAACGCCTTACCAATGTTACATTTGAAAGGGTAATGGTGCGACGGAGGTGTATTCCGAAGAAATACCAACGAGACGCAAGGCGACACATATCCCGCAACTATTTATATTTAAATTCTTTCCCGACAGATTGCCGCGCCTGATAACGCAAAATTTAAATTCCATTTAAGAAAGTGTAACGAAATTCGTATAATTCGTTGGAGGAAGTCAACACAGAGATTGAAGCACATGCGTTGTTGGTGGCATAACGCAATGAATAACAACGATACGCGATAACGATGTTCCATATTCAAGTTTCATATTCAACTGTGTCGTGCAATACAATTAGTTCAATTATAACAACTTCTTCTGCTCTTTATACTCGAGGAAATATAAAAAAATTTTTAAGTCAATACCTATTTAGAACAATTTTTTAATTTGAATTTTTTTCTATTATAATTAAAAAAAAAAACTTGAATTTAAAGATTTTTTTCTAAACAGGTACTGACCTCTTTGTTCCTTTCTATACTTTTTTTTTGCAACGACTAATGTAATGAATTAATTAATTAATTTAATTAACCTAACTAACATTTAACAGTAAAACTAACATCTATAAATTTAATTAATTTTTATAAAATGTTCACGCCTTGCTTTATGGAAAAACAATCCTCGCAAATCAATGGAGATATTCGTTGAACAGTCGTGCTGATTCCATATATCAATACACTCAAAAAGATACGACGCTCGTTTCTCAGATCAGCAGATCGTAGTCGTAAAATATAAAAAAATTTCTCATTAAAATATCAAGTAAATAAAATTGTCATTATGAATACGAAGCTGTATAACTTCTTATCGCACATCGAAATTGATCATTCGAGATTATGAAGTTTGAAAGCTCCGGGTTCAACACCTTTCCTTCTCTCTCTTTTTGTAGATATTCCTTATTTCATTTCATCTGTCCTGTCTCTTTTTATCCGTCTTATCCCTTTAGAGTTCATCTCCATGATAAGTTTTCTTTCTCTCTCTCGAAGCTCAAAGGCGTTTCGGCGTTTATTGGTCTCCTCGGGCACCTCCGTTCCTGCGGCATAAATTCACCTGCGCGTTTCACTTCGTTATGGCTCTATTCAGTGCCGTAACCACGCAAGGACGGGATATTCCTTGCTGTGCGGCCCATTCAGCACTCTCGAAACACCGCAAAAGCAACACAGCATCAACCGCGACTGGAGAATGCGCACGATGCGTATCGTCGATTGTTTAATGCTCTCTAGAGAGCAACGCATAAATGTGATGAATGCAATCATAAAGACGAACAAATAGTATTATTATCGAGGTAATATGTTTACGTGGAAACAATATAGTAAAATTAAATTAAAAAGTTCCTTTTGACAACGTTTATAATGAGATGCAAAATATGGAACATATACATTTTATAGAGCAAATTCGAAGAGCGTACTTTAATTAACTTTAATGTTTCAGTTTTAATAACAGAATTGTTTCAGTAAAGTGATCCCTGACATGGGAAGATTTTGTTCAAATTAAAACTTTATCTAGATTTATATCTACAAGTAGATCTGAAAGTAATTATGTAGAACGTTCAAATTAATTGCTAGAATCTTAAAACTTTTTGCTACATTGTTATCAACGCTAAAGAGTCCTATGTAATTATTTTGATAGTCTAAAATTATTTGCAGATCTGTATTTAGCTAAAATTTGTGATACTCTGGCAAAACCTTTTCACTAAAAAACATTGCATGTTGAATAGTGGAGTACCGGTAAAACTAATAACAGAATTCTATTCATTGGCCAGTATTTATAATCAGTTCTTATATTCAAGACCGTCTTAAGTTCTATCTTGAGATGTCATGAACCAATCAGAGGGCCGCATTAGCGTCTTAAGACATTACTTAAGACTTCTTGAAATAAGAACTGACTATAAATACCAACCGTAGACAGTTTTAATAGTGGCAATCCACTATTACTACAAGGCATTTCGGGAGCAACGGCTATACATAATGCAGCATCAATCATACGTGCGACAAGGGGCGTCTTTATAATTGGATCGAGGTGTTAAATCTGCTGGGTGTGGCTATACACGGGAGTTATACCTACCACCAATAATCCTCTTGTCGCGAACGCTATATATATTATACCTACACGGCCGCAACGCATCACGGCACTGACTAACGTAAGGGAAGTCTATTAAATTACAACGTGCGCGTCTACGATGTAGAAAGTAGGTAAGCAATATCCTTCTTTAATGCAGAATGATATCGCAGATGTGATATGTGAGAAATCAGACAGATCTATTTTTACTAACAAACGAAATTTATAACGGGGAGAAATGTACTTATATGAAATACATCCGATTGAAAGAACATGTTCAATTTTACGAGTTGAGTCCTATATTTATTTCTGTATGTAGACTGACTAAAAATTATATTGCATAAATTATGCAGAATATCATCTATAGACACAAATATTATGAATTAATTTGCAACTCGTTGAATAAAACAAAAAAACATAACTTCTAATTAATATTTATATCTGATATAGACTATCTTTTCAGAACACTTATATATTATAGTCTTGGATATATATTATAATCTTGGATTATAATCTTTCATCGATCGTCGGTTAAGTATCTCCGAGCGATACAATTAATCACTAAAATCGATTTGTGATCTTATTTAGCCAATAGCGTAAATAAATGAGGCATATATTGTAAATATCGGTGATGCTTAATATATAAAGAAAATCTTGGCACGCCTCGGAGGCTTCGACTGTATAGTCTTCGACTGGTGGAGCAAAGGTCTTAGAAGCGGCTTCATTACAGGGCTATAAACGCACGTTATAAGGCCCTAAGGATGCGCGGCAATTACTTAAGAACTAATCAGCCGAAACCTGAAACGATGGCAGCTATCTATCAAGAAATCATCGACCAGTTCGAATGATCCTGCTATGCCTTTACGTTACTTACGATGCTCATTGAAAATTTTCGTTTCCTCGTTGTAATTGAAAAATCTTAAGTAATCCTTTGTAAAGATTACTAAAGCTATACTTTCTCATTAAAAAATCTCGTACTTTTTTCCGTTATAAAAATCTTTATTAAAAAATCTTCAGTTATTCCTTGTAAACAGGTTTTTTTTTTACAAAGAATTACTAAATCTTTTTAGTTTATCCTGATTTTAAATTTAATAAGTTTGCAGAAAAAAATAATATCCAAAAAAAGAAATAATCCTATTTTCAATAAAAGGATCTCAGTGTTAAAGTTCATATGCAAATTTATAAACATATTTTTTCATTCTATTATATAAAGTAGTATCAATTCGGTCTGAGGGACTTCAAACGCAATCACAAATTGATATGAAATAACATCACAAGTTTTACATTAACCGTCAATTTTAATGATGTGTTAATAAGTATCTTAATATTCTTATTTGTATCAATACGCTAATTTAGGAACAAAAATCATTTTTCAAGTCACATTTAACCAACAGAAAAATTTTTTTAATATTTTTTATTTCATATAAAAAGAAAATTTTAGTGTTAATTAATATGAAATTTAAAAAAATTAATATATTTTTTATATGTTTACTATATGACTTTAAATTTTATTCTAAAAAAATACAATATCTAAGTTAAAAAATAATTTATAAAAATAGTTTTGTGCACTCGTTCCTACATCATTGATAAAATCTATTTAATCTATTTTGATAACTAATAAACATCTGTGAAAGAGAATACTCTGACGTATGCATTTCTACGTGGCTACCGGTGTCGCGCGAAAGAATTTCGAAACTGCTAATGGGCGAGATACTAGATTGTGCTTCCAGTGAGTAGGGTGGCGGAGTGCGATTTGCGTGGTTAAAGGATCGTTCGGAGGTGGAATCGCGCGAATGATGGAATGAGAAAGAAAAAGAGAGAGAAGGCCTGTCCGTCTTGTGGAGAAGTGCCATGGAGGTGAACGAGAGCGAAGAGCTGACAGTCGAACGAACGGGTCAAGATCGGGAGAGAGAGACTGACTGAAGTATAATCAGGTTTCGACTGAGTCCGCGGCCGCGTGTAATAACAGTAATCCCTCCCTGCGCCGGTAATTTGGCTGTTCGCTCAAAAACTCCAAATTATAGAAGCTGCTGTCATTAGGCCGCGGCGAGCACTGTACGCGCAGCATCGCGTTGCGTTCGTTCGCTTCCCCGAACTCGACAGAATTTTGGGGGAAACTCGACAGCAAGTTCACGTCCGATCGTTAGCGATAACGTTCCTTTGACGTTGACAAACCCCGCGGCCTGAACATTTTACAGGACTTTCGGTGCTCGAAGTATGAGGATGATACGATGTTCTTCACTTGGATACTTCTTGTTAGAGTTAAGTAGCTGTCAAGATGGTCTGTGATGCGATTTTCGAAGTGAAAGTAATTGGCAAGTAGAAAACAAGTAAAGAATAAAAGAGAAGTATAATAGAGATCTTTTATCGTGACATATTGATTAGCATATTGCGTACGGAAAAAATGATTTTACTGAAATATTTGAAAATTTAGTTAGAAAGATCTGAAAATAATTTTAAACTATCAAGGTAATTATGTAGAAAATTCAGAGTAACTGCAAAAGATTTTGATATTTTATCAGCTTTAGCAGCCTACATAATTATTTTGATAATTTTCAACAAATTATTCATAGCTAAATCTTTAGATACTTTAACGAGACTGTTCTTTCAATATATAATTTGATCTGCTTCTAAAATCTTCTTTCTCACAGTTCGTATAATTCAAACAATCACAGATATTAAAAACACATTATTATTTAAAAAAAAAATTTCAGCGTTATACATAATTTTTGCAAA
>Ga0157363_1006101_pt1 | contig 11308 bp, 8 predicted proteins | sample AttsexASBM1_FD_111477 | JGI IMG/M metagenome (GOLD analysis project Ga0157363, IMG submission 111477) | Fungus gardens microbial communities from leaf cutter ant in Ribeirão Preto, State of São Paulo, Brazil - Atta sexdens ASBM1 | ecosystem: Host-associated > Fungi > Mycelium > Unclassified ...
GTGTGTGTGTGTGTGTGTGTGTGTGTGTGTGTGTGTGTGTGTGTGTGTGTGTGTGTGTGTGTGTGTGTGTGTGTGTGTGTGTGTGTGTGTGTGTGTGTGTGTGTGTATGCAACCCTTCTTCTTTCTCCTCGAATAATTCACGAAGGGAAATGCGGAGATTCGAGCTTAGGTAAAAAACAGCGTTGTTTGTCGAAATTACAAAGGACCGTATCCGTCTACGTCCCACGTTAAACGCGCCAACAACGACGGCAGCGACGACGGATCGCATTCTGAGTTTTAGGTGCTCCGCTACATTTGCATAATGATAATGCATTTGCATAATCATTATGATAACTCGAGGGGCAATCCAGTACGCGTGCGCGCGTTCGTCATCGTCAGTTGTCTCGTCGTGGCATGTTCAAAGTATCCTAATTTTGTATCCGTGCTCTATACAGGATGATTCTGGTAACTGGGTTGGGTTATGTCTCTTTTTTAAGCCAAGGCATAAAGAAATGAATGAAGATCTTAACTGTTCGCTCTACTATTCTGTGATTGTTATTTTGAATAATGTACATTTGTATAAAATGCACTTTTTTAAGAAGAGAGAATCATATACTTTTTTTTTTAATATCAATACTATTAAAAAAAATCAAGAATAAAGGATAGCAATTAAATATCTTGATAATCAAATTTCAAATTTAGATTTTCTACCGAAAAAAGTTTGAAAAAAGATTAATTAAAAGATTAAATTTTAAGTAAAAATTTTGATTTGATAAATTCAAATCACGAAAACCACAACTTTTCTTTTAATCAACTATGATTGGAACACATTAAGGAAAATTTTTATAAAACGAAAAATGGACAAATTGTCAAATTTGGATAAATTTGTGATCATCTTATGCACCGAGTTGTATGATCTTCGTGCATACAAGTGTCCTATACACTCAGTTTACGCGCACGAATATACACGCTCATAGAAAAGCAGTCAACCTTCTCGATCTACGGTCGAACACGCAGTACACACAGAGACGGAATAAGGCGTAAAAGGTGTGCACGCGTGTATAAGAGCGAAATAGCTGGCAATTTGCGAGGTTTACGAGTTATTTCACAATGGCTGCAAAGTATAGTCCTACAATATTATACTGCCGTGGTAGCTCGAGTGCACGGTCAGCGAACGTAGTTGCACGGGGTAGAATGAACGCGTGTGAGTGCGTGTGAGCGAACGCAAGGGGCGAGATGGGGGAGGAGGGTCTCGTATGAGTGCGTTGTTGTTCGTGTTGAGTATCACCGTCGGTGGACTACTTTGTGTACGATAGGTGCAATCGTTGTTTTACTGAAACAAGACTCCTCGATCGGATGGTACGCGACGTACTCTGGAGTTATTGGCGTCTCGCCTCTGCTTACCCTATTTCAAGACAATAACCAACTGACTATAAACCTGTCCGGAGGTCGAGCGCTTTTATTTTCCCGAGTTAGTCGAGTCTGGTTCTAAAAGCATCTTTAAACCTCCTTCGAATCTTGATGGGAAGAGACAATCGCGTCGCACGATTTCGTTTTTGAATGAAAGCGTAAAAGGTATCGCGATTCTTAAAGCTGCGACCAGAGATATGGAACAGACACGGAGTGAGAGCGTCAAAAAATTTGTGAAGAAAAAACACGAGAGCGCGGTACGCGAACGATTACCGACACCTCGAAAAAAAAGATGCGAAGGAAGAGTAAAACAGACGAAACCACCATCACCCCGAAGAAGAAAGATTAAAGAGCAGCTTGTACGCCCTCGCCGGAATGATGGATGCGATCCCCGAGATGCGGGCGCCGTTCGCCAAGTAGGTGGAGACTTCTATTTCCATTCCCCCGCGCACGTCGTTTCTCGTTTCCCTACCCGTTCGTCTTTCGCGCACCGTTTATCCGTGTTCGTCCGCTTGTTGTACGCTTTAATCGATGATACACTATTACGCCGATGCTCTGTTAAGCAAAAGAATCACTCTTTTCGCTTAGAACAAAAATCATATTCCTCTCCAAAATAGTTCTTTCAAAGAATCATACAAGTACAGGCGTTGTAAAATTTAAACACATTTGTCACAATCACATTCAGTATCATCGTATCACTTTTGTAATCATCAATCGTGTAAGATTAGTTTTAAAAATTGCGATGCGAATCTTCGAAGGCAGTTTTGTCACACGGTGACAAGGACTGTGAAAGGATATCGGCGTTTTGCGAGCTCACGCGCGCGAACAACAATTTAAATGGTAATTCAATACCACACCCTCTTTGCAAAAACCGAAAACCGCGAGTGAACGGGGCGGCCGGACCGACCCGGTCGGATCGCCGCGCCATTTCATACTCCATATGGCAAAAATGCAAGCGGAGTGCATGGCGAGTCACCGCAAAAAGCGTTAACAAGACTGCGATGCGAGTCCAGCTAATTCTATAACTTTGCCCTCATCCCCTTGGCCGGCTCGCGCGCAGCCTCCTTTCTATGTGTCTTATGAATAGCACCGTCCAGGCTCCGAAATGTTCCTTCCTTCCTTCTTTCTTTTCTCGTAGTGTCGAGCCGATCGCCTCTCGTTCTTGCCACGAAATACCGTCAACGAACTCGCCGTTCGGGGACGGTCGGCCGGTAATTATCTCTCGGCTGCGTGTAAAAATAATAATTAGCTTCCATCGTTGCATTAATTAAAGAGCCTCTCTTTCTCCCGGTTCATCATCTCCTCGCTCCGCGCTTTCGCAAGGGGAGAGTTCCGCCGTAATTACACGTCCCTCGCGGCACTAACCAGTGTCCCACAAAGGTGACCGCGCGAGTTGTTCACGCCCACGACACTCGACTTAGGTTCGCGCCATGGCATGGCACGCCGCGCCGTAGTTGTTGCAGTCGATGCTACTCCGGATATCATCATCGGGACCATTCGAGCCACTATTCCATTTATTTTGCAAAATTCATTTGGAGATGTACTTTACAAATCGTTCGATTTAGACAGAAATAATCAAGCATATCGATAAGATTTCGAATATGAAGCTAATAATTTTTAGCGTTCCACAAAAAGCATCAAGCGAAAAAGTATTAAGCGTACAAATTTTCCCCTTCTCCGCAATTGTATATGTAATATATAATTCAGAAAAATTGGTATGAATTAATGTTATTATTTTCATAAAACATAAGTTTGATTAAACTGAGAGAGAAAAGAGAGAAAAAAAATTGGAAAAAGACAATCAAAATGGTACGTTAAATGTGTTAGTCGCCCAAAATGCGGCGATAGCGCACGATCATTCCCGACAAGCTGAGGAAGGCGTACGTACGTACTTGCTAGGTATTTGCCTGACGCACCTGTCTGAATTGTTCTTCGAAGCTCCAATTAGTTCCAGGTGGATGTTGACTATTTACTGATGCCGCACGAGTTTCACCCTCACGAGCTTCTCCGTTATTCCTGGAATTTCCTTGCGATTCTCCGTTATTCCGGCAGCGAGGTGGCGACGATTCGTTAGACTGCGTGGCAACAGGTCTGGTGGAAGTAGTGGAGCAAGCTAATGCTTGATTTTCACCGATTTGATTCCCGAGACTTCCTGCGATTTGTAAATGGTTGTTTTGCGACGATGGTAATGATAATGATGGCGGTGGTAGCGACGATGGTGGCGGCGACGATATGTATAAAGGTGGAAATAAGGTACCGAAGTTACCACTGGTCATTGCAGCCTGTAGAACCTCTAAACTATTTCTACTTTGTAACACATCTGCCTCGGTATGCTATAAAAAAAATCATTAAAGAGAGAATTAATTAAAATCGAGCGAATATCAAACGATAAAAATAATTTTTATCGAGTAATTAACTAATGTCAGGACTCCTTTTTCATTAATAGGAAAACAGGACAAAGATTTATTTTATCATTTCAAAAAACAATAAATTAACTTTTACTAAAAAATATATTTGCGAGTGTTATGACTTTTTTTTATCTTTCTTATCGATTAGATTTTTTTCGATAACTAATTTTATACAACGATCTTTGTGATAAGTAAATAAATATCTGAAAAGGGCTCAATCCGGTAACTGAAACTTGTTTTGTATTGTAATGTTTTGTAATGTTTTATATTTGAATTTAAACTGTTTTCTTTATTTTTATTTTTCTTTATTTGTAATTTATCCTATTTAATTGTGTTACAATTTAAAATGTGTTTGACTCTTACTTTGCCCTTTATTTATTGTTATTTATTTTGTATATGAAGAGTCCTTCTATCTCTTAAATGATATTTGCAAGTGTTACGACTTTAATTAATTGTAATTTAGTAAGAAGTGCAATATAAAGCATCAATTATCTTTACTGAAACTTTCCAATTTTGCAAAAGATTCTCTTCATTTTCGCACTGCGGACAAATACTATTGTGCATAAGATCACGATGTGACCTCTTATCAGAATGCCAATCGTAAAGATATTCGCGCTTGCCCAGATCTGTCATCCGATTTGGATTGTTGCTATTGTCACGGTGACAATTCATTTATGACTATCAACGTCCATTGTTACGACTATCTCATGATTTTCTACGATTCGTGTCATTCTACCTTGGCACTTTTGTAGGTCAATGAACGCTCGAACCTGCCGAGCAAGTTTTATGACGAATTATGCGACTGCTTATCTTCACGGAAACTCAGCAGGACGAACGACAGGGAACTCTTAACAATAAGACTATTTTTTTAAATCTGCATGTGTTTTCTCTTGTTGGTGCGCGTCAACAGGAGAATACTCAGCAAAACAAGAAATGATAGTTACATACTTAACGAGTGATAGATTAAATATGTAGATAAGAATAAAAAGAATGAAAAGACTTTTCTTACTAACCTCCAATCTAAATTTCGCTAGTAACTGTGGATGATGCGTGTTCATTAAATTGTTCAACTGTGCTAATGAAGATGCACCTGCAGCTGCATCCAAAGCTTGTGGATTGACTTGAAGTGACTGTGAGAGTAAGTCTTCTTCATCTTGTCCATCATCGTCCATATCTGATTCATCTTCCGACTTCTCTTCCTGATACTGAAATCGTCAAAGAACACAAAAATTATATAATTCATTTTGTACAAAATAAAATTCTACTTCGTATTAGATATACATATATTCATATATAAGCATAAAGATATGCGCAATGCACAAGCATGTTATTCTTATCACTTGAAAACGATAAGTTATATTATAAAAGCAAATGATAATTTTTTACTATAATTATTGACTATTCTTTACTAATATTTTTATACGTTGGTAACTGCGAACTTTTCCTATTCTCTCTACCTTCCGATTCATATTTGCATCAACTTATATCCGCATGAAAATTTCACACAGTCGATATTAATTATAATTCGTGTTATGTGAATTGAATAAAAAGTAGCGGAATTTATTGATAACGTAATATCAACCATGCATGCAAGTTTAATCGTGAACAGGAAGGGCAGATAGCGAGGCATTAAACATTAATTAGGAAAATGGCGAATGCGATGAGTTATATTACACCGAGATAGCCGCTATCAAGTAACATTATTATGCTACGGGTGTCATAAGTGTTTTACGGTTGTGCCCATTGCACCGGAGCCGGCATAAAAATGTACAAGTCACATTACTGGGAACGGAAATGGTCATCGTTAAAAAAAAAAAGAGATGGACACTCCATATTTTTTCCTCGTCTGAAATTAACTCGACCTCTCGATAAATGTCTCGTGCGCGACTCTCAGACACGGCGAGCATCGACTCGCGTATACTCATTTTTTGTGCGCAAAAAATTAATTTTTGTTTTCTAGATAAAATCAGAAAAATGTGTATATACGTTTTTAAATCAGACAAAAAAAAATTTTTAAATCTAATCGTGCATCAATAAGATATATCTATATAATCTCTAGATTGTATAGATATGTTGTATGCATATTATCTAAATTCATAATGTCAAGTTATATCTAATTTGTTATTTTTAATTTATTATTTCTATAAATCATTACTGTTCCTATTTATCTATTAGTTAATTTAACTGCAACAATGGAGTTAATTAATTTATTACTATTTTTGCTAGTCAATTTAACTCGTGATCATATTACTGCCATAGTTTAGTAGAGTTAACGTTTCAAGAAAAATCATTTACATACGTAGTACATAAATTCACACAGAATCATACAAGCATTTAAGATCCAGCTGAACCATTTAAGATATTGATATCTGTAGTTTGTGTTATCACATATACGATCCTATAATAAATATATTATATTGTTAACTAATTTAATTCAAGAAAATCAATTTTAATTCAAAATTAGTTTACTATTTACTAAATGCATACGGATATTTACTTTGAAACAAGAGAAATGGAATTTATATTTTGGAATACATGAAAATAACGAAATATTAAATTCATGGAATTAGATTATCATTGCTCCTTTAATATCTAACAGTATGTATTTCACATATATGTATTTCATCTATCTCATATATTTTATCCATAATAGAACATCACAGAGATGAAAAGAAAAGAAGTGACATTCGAAAGGAGAGAGACTTCACTATTCATTATTTTAGGGAGTGTTCCTTTTATCTAAAAGAAGATGCAAATGGATTCACTGAAGCTTCGAGTATATTCAAATGGCAAAGAAGCGAGCTTTTACCTGGAAAGGGCGGACTTGAGTAAATATATGTTTATCGGGGATGCAAGTGGATTCAACGGTAAATGTACCGATGTCGAGTCCAATCTTAAATGGGACTACGATCGAAGGACAAGGCATCCGATGGGCGAGGAGTGACAAACGGTCTCTCTGTCGGCATTCTGAGCACGTGTGATAATATTGACCCTCTACGGTGGTGGTCAGGAATGAATGGGCGGCAAAAAATAGGATCCTAATCAAATACGAAACAAGTTCGTTTCTGAGATTTCAATTGGTCAACCTGTTATAAAACTTGCTTATATTTTTATTTCGTCTATATCTTCCGAATATATCTATCCCTTATCTATCCAATAATGAATTACATTACATTATATTTCTTATACGTAATTAAAATTAAAAATGGTAAAACATTAAACATGCGTGGTGAAAGAAATGTACTTTCAAGAAAATTTTACGTTATCCACTATCGGATATCAATGGTACGTAGTATGTGTGTCAATGTTCAAAGGCTCATTCCGATAACAAATCGTGAAAGTCGTTGTGTGTTCCGGAGGCAAGTGTTTACGAGAAAAATATTGTTGAAATCGCCGCGTCGGAAAGAAGACGCGAAAAGAAATTACGGTGGTTAGCACTGTGGCATCGTTATTCTCACTGTGGCGTGGGGTTACGAATTATATCATTCAAGTGTTTGCGGACGGTACCGTCATTACAATAATCACGGTAGAGCCGCATTCGAGGATGCCATTGTTCTAGTCCGAACCGAGCATTCGCACGTAGGTGTTTGAATCTCGTATGGAAAGTGACGGAGGAAATACGTCGGTTGCATCCGTCGACGCAACGAATATCCTCAAGTGGATAGACATTCAATTATTATTAATCGGATTAGATCTGTTTGAAGAATCATACATAATTTTCCACTTAATAATTATTACTAACTACAATTCAACTTTATCACTAATATTTATTCTATTGAAACTTGGACTTGTGTGAATATTCATTTAATTAGGAATCACACCTTATTTTCTCGATATTTACCTTCGTAAAAAAATTATGTCGTAACGATCTATTTTTATTCTTGTCACTTCTGATAGCAATTAGAGATGAATTGAATAAATCAACACAGATGATTAATAGAAGTAAGATTGTCGCTTTGAACAAACAATTGATGAGCACAGTTCCATTGCGCTGTCTCTCTTTCTCTCTCTCTCTCTCTCTCTCTCTCTCTCTCTCTCACTCTTCCTCTTTTCATAATCCATGGCGCTGTGGTTTCATAAAGACATTTTAACGAGATTTAATATATCCTAGGCACGACAATAGCTAAATTTATCGAAGGCTAAGTCGCGGCGCGTTACCCTTTGGAGCCACTGCAGATAGCAATGTCCACCGTGATTTATCGTCATACCATCACCATCCGATTGTTTTATTGTTTATACTTTATAGTTTCCACTCTTCGAAAGTGCTTACACTCTTTAACAAAGACTTGTGGGTGCGTGCGGCGGCATGTATGTGCACGCGTTCTTGCATATATACTTGTATCTCGGCGTGGCTTGTAAATCATCGCCTAAATGCTTCAGGCACTATATACGGCTCTAAAATATTCTAATTACTACAAGACTATCGCGTTTAATTGAGGAATATCAGTTATATGAATATCTGTCAATTTTGATTATCAATCATAAAAAAAGTTCGTATAGTTCGTTATTCATATTATTCTTAGTTATATAATTTCATTACTCAAAATGCGAGTAACTTAATTCCTTTTCATCATTATAATTTTACAAGAATACAATATGTATACTAAAATATACAATTTTTACATCAATGCAGTTTAGTTTGTTAATCGTCTAGATGAATCTTATGTATCTAGTTACAAAGAAAAAGTTATTACTTCTGTTCAGGATATTTATATTTACAACTTTAATTTACCTAGTTAACATCGCGTAGCTTTTATTAAGTGCAACAATCTGCTGTGCATATTGAAAATTATGAAATAAACAAAGACGTATATAAATTGCAAGAAAGATTTGATAAAGTGAAAGATTTGAAAAGAACTTCTCATCAAGATGTAAAAGGTAACACAACTATAATAATTATATTTGAACACATTTGTAAATACTAAAATTATCAGAGTTTAAATGACTTACGTGATTTATATAACGATGCATTTTTTTATTTTATACTTAAAAATAAAAAATATATATATAATGCATGTAATTGTTACAGCGTATTTGTAGAATAATAAAGTGCAATTTGTGGATTAATAAATAAACACATAAAAATTATAATATGTAATAATTTGTTTCCACGTTAAATATTATATAAATAAATCATTTTACATAATCTACTTCTATTTCCGATAATTTAATGATTAATATGAAACTTTATTACAGAGGGAACATAAATATTATTTTATTTTTTGTTATTTCTGAATCACATGATCTTCTTGCAATAAATCTGTAGTACAGCTTGTTTTTTTATGATTGCAACAATTATGGTTATCAATAACAGCAAGGTTAAAGATATTTTACGTTACAAAAAACTGAATTGTATTAAACGCATAAAACTTATCGATAGTTTGAAAATAATTTTCTATATATGCAGATATGCAGCTAGTATTATCATATATACAAAAGTACCGATCATCAAGACTGTCGATCGGATCGGTCATGACTGTTTGGTCGAAGTATTTAGTCTAGGTTTTATGGATGGTATTTTGCACACATGTGATTTAAATATATAACGATTAGATATAACCGCGAAATGAAAAAGAAATGAAAAACGTTAGCGCGTCAAAAATTATATTGTAAAAGCATTATTATTAGACAAAAAATATTATATGTTGAGAATTTTTCTTAATTGGACATATATAGCAGTAAAGAAGCAAAATTTATCAAAGACAGATAAAATCAACAAGAAATAACGAATCAGTGAACGTCCCATCGGAATTATAAATTATCTTTAAAAATAATGCGCGATAAATGTGTAAAACGTTTTTATGTATGTGCATATTTCGCGATTTTACTGTGCGATACCATTAGATATTACTAAAAATAAATAGTACGGCGAAAAAGAAAATAGGTATGCAAATCAATAGATAGATAAACGGGTGACTATTGATGACGATCGCGAATGCCGCACTATAAACATATGTAGCAGTTATAAAGGTGAAAAGCAAAACAAAGAATACATTTAAATTTTGAAAATCACTATAAAATGGCAACAAGGAAAATAAAGCGCGATAAGTACTACTGAGATCTATAGTATATACGAGTTGTTACAAATCATTTTTTTCGCGATAACTTGTCGCGATAGCTAACAATCCAATCTTTTTACGTTATCCTACGTAGTTTCATTTTAGTATTCCGTACGTAGTATTCCGTATGGAATATTTATTGTCAAATATTACCCAAATAAATATTCACTGAGAGAGAGAATAGAAATATCTACGCAACATAGTGCAGATAATTTCTGATGCCATGTGCAACAAAATAGATATACGTGTAACGTGCGAACGCGTGAAATAGGATGCGTTATCGAGAACGTTATCGAACTCATTTCCTCAGTAACGCCGAGAAGGTATAAGTCGCAAGCATATCGCGTCGATATCGAAGGAAATGACTGTAAAATAATTGCTTTACATATTGTAGCGTTGTACCGTGACTCGCTGAGTTTACCATATTCCACGAACACGAGGCACCGCGATTCCCGCGCGTAACCGATAAAAAGCGTATACGCGATATAGGGCACGCAATGAATTCAAAACGAAGACTACCGAGAATTCGAAATGGCGCGACGCCGCGGTGATTAATTGCGCGCTGGGAACTTTCCCACTTGGGAGGTCAAATAATAGTGCTACTGCGGAGAAAAAAAAACATAGGTTTATCGAGGTTTATCGTGATAATAGACAAAGTCGTAGGGAAAGTCGTGAAAATGTATACGCCTTACTTTGAAGAACGCACAAGGACAATCTGTATGCGCGAATTTTATAGTTCGAATTGTATTTCAATATCTACTCTCGTTTACTCAGTTACGTTTATTCTCTATTTGAACAGCTTATCAGTTCGTCTGAGTATAATTTCATTTTTCTCGTGCTTACTATAGGATAAAGTCACCTAATAAATGAGATATTTTTTAAAGACTAATTTATTTAATTTGCCTTAAATCTTAATTCTTATTTTCGTGTCAATTTTATGGAAATATATTCAAGATTTACCAAAAGTTAGCGACCGATAATAGCTATATGTTGTACGTAAAATTTTTTTACCGAAAGTGTCAATTTTGCTCATTCAAAAAAAGGGTCCTAATATAAGATAGAAGGGTTTTCTTGTATGAGATGGTGAGATGAGATCTCATAACAAAAAACTAAGAAAAAATAAAGGTAAGTTATTATATTACGTACAAATAGGAACAAAGAATTTGAATATTATACATAATAATTATATAATTTTTCGATGTGTGTGTGTGTGTGTGTGTGTGTGTGTATGTATATGTGAGTAATCTTAACAATAGAATCATCATTTTTAATATTTCGTTCAATAGTATGCTTTGAGATATTGAATTGTTTACATGCTCTCATATTAGCTAGGAATACTCTAATCTCATATTACGACTTCCATGTTTTGCGGTTTCATGACCAAATCGAATCATTACAGTTAAACAGTCATTATATCATGTGTTTTCTTATTAATACGATCTTACTCTATCA
>Ga0157363_1006102_pt1 | contig 11306 bp, 7 predicted proteins | sample AttsexASBM1_FD_111477 | JGI IMG/M metagenome (GOLD analysis project Ga0157363, IMG submission 111477) | Fungus gardens microbial communities from leaf cutter ant in Ribeirão Preto, State of São Paulo, Brazil - Atta sexdens ASBM1 | ecosystem: Host-associated > Fungi > Mycelium > Unclassified ...
AATTGTTTTAATATAAAAATAATAAAATATAACAAATAAATTATATTTATGTTTAAAATAAATATATATATATATATATATATATATATATATATATATATATATATATATATATATTTTTAGTATTAATAATAATTATATTTATAGAACTATAAATATAATTATTATTAATAATATTATAGCAGTAATAACTATAAAAATGAAGCCCTTAACCATAATTATTTTATCTTGCAATATTATTGTCACAAATACAAACACTTTTCTCTCTGCGCGCGAAAATTTTTCACGCACGCTTCTTGCGTACTACTTAATGTACTTAATTGTACTTAAATCTTCTACTTGCAAGATCTTCCTTTAATCCTTGCATTCGCATCAGCCGCCTCCGTTCTGCGACCTATACGATACTCAGATCCTTAAACGTATCACTTACTTCTCACCTCTTAATACGCCTTAAGGCGCAATCCGCTAATGTAACACAATCGCCAACTGCACATTTTAGCGAAGATAAATACGCGCGTACAGCAAAGCTAGACACATCAATATTCTCACGGAAACGCATCTAAATCATGACCGCGTGCTGTTGAGAGACGGAAGAAAACGCGAAGCATCTCGCGATCATCTCTCGCAAAAAATTAAATATCATAAAGCGCAACTATCCACTACATTTCAGCAAGTCGTAGCACATACGGAGCGTATCTAAAATATACAGCAATACCTTCCCCAATAGCATAATTTATTGGCACAATATTGGCTAAAGATTGGTCCAATAGATCCTCAGCATTTAATAATACATGATTGATGTATCGCCAATGTATCGCCAATAAATTACTAGGGTTAAAGCGATTTTCCACGAAGGAGACTCCTATGGTAGTAAATATTAGATTATCTGAAAAGTATTGCTGTTTACGCTCCATATTTACGGCGGATGAACAAATTGGCAAATTTTAAATAAAATCAAATTGCTGAAGTTCAAGAAACTTACTCGCTGAATTTCTAATCAGAAGATATTGGAATTAATCTTCTCAAAAACATTCACCCTTACATTTTATTTCCATCGTATTTTTTTCAGGATATGAATTTTTTATCTTGATCCGACTTGCCCTCCAATTTCGTTCACCCGCCGTTTTTTTATACTCGTTAATATATTAACGAATACGCGTGAATCGACGACGATTCTGCGGATCTCAGAATATTTAAATGCGTCGTTAACGAAGATGCACAATTCTTGCACAGCTATATAAATATTTAGTACTCCGATAGAAATCCGTTGCATTTAGATCCTTGACTAAATTAAGACGTACACGTTCAGACAAAGCACATTACCACTCAGCTTGCTCTTGTAACAATAATCGAGCGTCGCTTAAACAATGTAAAAATTATAAAAAAAAAAACCCCACTTCAAAGTACTTTATTTTTCAAGAGGAAGAGGATGCATTGTATTTGTCACGTCGCGTTTAACCGTGAAACTTTCATTTCTACTATCTTGAAAAATAAACGCTGTTTAGCAATGACAATTGTACCAAATAAAAAATCAATGTATCTCTATCAATGTATCAATCAGTTAACGTATCTTCTGAAGAGAAACGCATCCTTCAAGATTTAATCATTATTCGCTTGCATGCATCGCAAGAAAAAATTAGCAAGCGAAGAGGCGCAAATTTTTATCTGCGAGAGCCTCGTCTTCAAAAGAGACTTACAATCTGTGAACAATTATGGATTTGGACGATCGTCATCTTGATACTACCATTAAGTAATCGCAGTGTTTCTCGCATGTTAGTGTCTAATGGAAATATAGACATCTCTTCTTTTTTGATGTATAAAAAAGTTAGCCTTCAGAAACGGGAGAATTTATTTTCAGAATCTTATAACTTGAGTAAAATTTATTTAACCCTGCTGTCTGTACAAATTTACTATATGATCATATCATTTTTTTTCTTCAAAGAAAACTAAAAAATAAAAAATTATCATAAAAGAATCTTGCATTAACGAAAAGACGAAGAAGAAGACATAAAATACCAGTTTATACATAAAATATTAGTAAGAAAATAAACTTTATCTTGGAAAATAAATTTACATTTTGTCAAATAGACCTGAACGTCCTGACAGATCAACAGAATTAAGTTCAAGTTATAATGTGAATACTTATCCTTCCTATCGGCAACAAAATTTTAATTAATCAAGTCCCAGTTATTCAAAATCACGTTCACGATAAACAGAGAAATGTAGTATTAAAATGACGGACGCTGCCGCGATCGGCACAGAGAACGGGCTCTCGCATCAGTAAACGCACAAGATATCCGCTTGAAGCGGATCAACAAGCAATGTTATTCGGGCGTTCAATAAAATAGTAAAGCCACAACAATCAGTATCTATTATCTCAGTGAGGGGGAAAGACAGAGAGAGAGTGCGGTGCGTGTGATCTACGAGTCCAATTCGCTTTTCGGGCTGCGCTGCCTGTGGATCGTTTTTTGCCAGGGTATTTGGTGTTTCAGGCGCATGTGACGCCGCAGGTCGGTTCTACGACTGAGAGTGGTGTGGCAGACGATGCAGGTAGTCTGGTTGCGATGCACTTCGAGGTGCTGGGTCAGCGAGGCAAGATGCCTGTAAACGTTTCCGCAGAGTCGGCACGGAAAACGCCCCGGGCCCTGCATCACCACCTGACCAGTTGTATCGCCAATGTGCTTCCGATTGCGTCCCACCCCCCCTGCAACACATTAACACAGCCACGTGACCCGCCGGTTCCTCATCATCAATTATCAACGGAAACACAGTCAGTTGGAAGATCATAGGTAAAGGAGAGGGCCGGAAAGGAACAGTGGAGATCGAGGGGGTGGGAGGGGAAGGGACACAGTGGTGACACGTTAACACAGGCCATCCATTACGAGGGGATCGTCAGTCGATTACTGGTGAGATTCAGATGACAACGTGTAGAGACCTCGGGCGTGAACTTTAACCCTTTATCTCGTGACTCTAGATATCTTTGATAAGCCACCACTATCACATCACTATCTATTGTAATATCAAATATAATTTCTAGACTATTGCTTGAATTACAAAATTATCTTCCAATTTTGTTACTACAACAAGAAATTTCCTATCAAAATAATCAAATATTTTCAAATATATTTCGATACTTCAGTCATTAAGTCACTTAGACGTATTTTATCGTGCTCTTCCAAATTAGCTGGCCTTGTGGGGAATCGGGTGAAATCACTGCCGCAGGTAAAGGGTTAAAATGCGCGCTATCGGTTGCTCCAGTGTGTCGAGGAACGCGCGTTCAATAGTCATTAGTCCTTATACGTGTGGGGTCAACGTGCACTGTATTGGCCGATGTGTTAGCAGGCGCCGGGTAGGACGCCCCCGAAGAGCGCGCGATCGACTGATGATCCTCCTCGAAGTGTAAACTACTCCCTTCGATCGGCTCTCACCGAGCATAATTAATCGGGCCCAACACCCGATCGAATTCCGAACGTCAGATTCGGTCACTATGCATAGTACAACAGTTAAACTGTCATGCACAATATCGTCCTTCTGGTATTTCAACTTCGTATTTGATTACGCAAATTACGTTTCTCGAAAGCAATTTTGGGCAAACAATCATTTACTACGATTACACAGATTAATAGCGATTGAATAATTAGTTTTTTTGAAAAATACAATAAAATACAATTAAAAAACTATCTTTCTCTTTGCGTAGACTAAAAGTTTTTTGTTGAAAATGAATCAGAAGGTTCATTCTGATCATATCAATCAGAATTCTGGTCTCAACTAGAATTATAATAGATTCAACCAGAAAATTCTGATTTGTCCATTTTCAATCAGAATTTCAATTAATTGCAATAAAGCAACCAAACCACTTTTTTTCCAGTGCACAAGTTTGTGCACTGATTACATAAATCATAAATTATATAATTATATAATACTTTTATGTAATCTTTCTGATAAACCTTTCTGTCAATGCATAATTTTTCACTCCATCTCTACAGTGTTTCACAAAGTTAAAAAATAAAAGTGAAAACGAGATAAAATCTTATAATGTTACTTTGTTTGAAGAGTAAGAAACATGATAACGAAATCTGTACAAAAATATAAACATTTTTACTGTTTCTAATTCGAAATGAGTACTCGTGCAAGAAGTGTTATTCTAAGAATTTTCGTTCACATCAGAAGTAAATAATCCTTTAATTAAAATTTTCGATTACATTAGAGTCGATTGCATTTATTTATTAATAATGATTATTTAATCATAATAATCATTAGCTTAATTACTGGCTATTACTGCCTATTACTATAGCCATTAATCAAATTATTTTCTGCCCAATCTTGAAACATAGACATCACAATACCAACACCCTCTAAGACATATTAACAATTAATAGTTAATTATAAGACATCGCATGTAATAAATCACATCACATGTAATAAATATTGTAATAAGTAAATATTGTAATAAATATTATATTAAGTACGGTTAATTATATATTTCACATCGTAAATAACGAGATCGGCATGAGATTGATTGTGCGTTATAGAGATACTATAATCAGAATTTAGTAAAAGCGGCCACAACTTCTGATTCTCCACGTTCTCCACTTTGGCTTAGTATTCTTCGGATAGCATTGTCGGAAAACGAGAACGAAAAAAGAAAGAGATAGATAGCTATAAACAGATGAATAAAGCCTTGTGTCAAAGATTTAGAAATCACTCTGAGATCTTGAGAAAAGAGAAAATTAACAAATTACAATTGAACAATTCGGCCAATTGATCAATTCGATTGATCAGTTTCTTCAAGTATTGCCAGAAAGTGTTCTAACACTTTCTGCGCATGCGTTCATAGAAAAAGAAAGTAAGAAAGTAACATATGATCTCTTTCTATGCGCCATTTTTGATTCACATTTGCCAAACTGATTATAGTACTTCTAATGTGTTAAGTTTGATCTAAATAAGAAACACGATTCGCAGGTCGCAAGCTTGTTGCGTTAGTCAATCTGATGCGTCAATTTTAAAAGTAACGCTTCGAGATTGGCTGATGCAAGAAACTTGCGATCTGCTATTCGCGTTTTGCATCTTACGTAGATCGGGCTTTATTGGCTGAAGCGCCAGCACTAATTAGCATATGTAAATAGCTAAGTACTCGCTTCAAAATCACAGCGGAATTAGGTGAATTAGAAGGTGTCTTGGTGCAGTGCTGCAGCTTGTCTTCAACTGTGTGTTACTTCGACACACATGTGTGTTGCGTGAAACGAAAGCGCAAAAAAAGCGATTCATTCTAGGTCATCGTTATCTCGCGCGCAATTGTCCGTGCAATTTATGCTCAGTAAATATTAAATAAATTAATTTAAATCGAGGACGATCCTCAAACGGGGGTGAAACGAAGTCATGTGAATCATGTAAATCTCATGTCACACACTATATTAAAGATTACGAATTGAAAATTAGAACTCGACTAGTTAGATAATTATAATTTTAATCCATTTCGGTCTTGGCTGAATTTTAATCTTCAATTTACAATCCTTAATATAGTGTGACACGGACTTAACGTCGCAAACCGGACGTTTCGCGAGAAGGAAAGAGGAGAGTCTCGCTTATGTGAGTTCATAATTTTTTCAACTTTATTCACACATATGTCCACTTACATTATTTAGCCTGCATAAGCCAAACATAGGATTACGTAATGATATATTATATATATATATATATATATATATATATTATTTTTTTCATACTTTATGTATACATATATATGTCTCATCTCTTTTTTTTCTTTTATAAATAATCAACTAAGGAAATATCAATTCGTCTAGGGCAACATTTAATTGGCGGTGTTGTACTTATTTTGCATTCGTGACTTTTTTTGAGGAATGTGCACATTCGCTTTTCTGTCCGTAACAAAATAATATTTCGTGCTCGCGTACGCGCGCGTGTACACGATCGCCGATTAATCAATATGTACACGCGCAATTACATCATACGTGTACGCGTATGAATATATAAGTGTATAAATAAAAACACGGATAATTATACATATATGTTATGTATACGTGTGTACATATATGTATGTAAACTATATAGCGTCTTTTAAAGGATTTAAAACAAATGACGCCACGCATGGTAACTTAAATAAAAGAAAATTTTATTAAAAACATAAAACATAAATCATAACGTAAAATTAACAGCATCCGAATTGTTATTCGTGTACATGGTGCACTGTTCTGCAATGTATCATAAAACGTATGTGAATATTATGCAATTAATGACAAAAGAACCGATTTATAAAATAAAAATATATATTAAGGCAGTTTATTCGCACATGGAAATTAATTTCCTTTAAACTTCTCGTCTCCTATTTCTCTACATTTATTGGGGAAATTAATTAGTATAAAAACTTTCAAGTACTAAAAATATAAACAGATTGCGAAACAATGTTTTGATGCTGCATTCCTTAAAGAAAATTTGATTTTAATGTTTTCTGAAAGACAACTCAATACATTTGAAAAATATTCCGTATAATTCGAACATTTTTCCTCAATTAATTTAGACAATTGCGATACACGAAATTTATCTCATCATATTGCACCAAAGCGTGAAAAAGACAAAGAAAACTAATCCACGAGCATTGGAACTAAATATAATTGCACTAAATTGCATTCTCGTTTGTAAAACTAGCGTCAATTTGTACATTCTCACTTCGTTCAGAGATTTTGATGACTTCGATGGTCATCGATAAATATCTCGAAGTTCTCGAAAAAGAAATCGTAGATATAATGATTCTAAAACGAAAAATATAGCCTCTTTATGAAAGAATCTCTTGTACTTATCGACAGTCACTTCATGATAAAAAATGAGCATTGCGCATTCATTCTCTCTCCTACAGTGCAAAATTATATTTGCACCTATACGTACAGTACTGTCCACAAATCTATTAATATAGTTTATATTATGATATATACTTAATTTAGATCTAATCTGTTAGATTTAACATTATTACATTTACTGTTATTTTAATTTAATATATATGTAATATTATATACAATATATAATATTATATATATTTAATTTTATTGTATAATATTAAATATATTATTATGTATTTTTAATACATTATTATAATATTATATTAATATTTTTAAATACAATTTTAGTTCTTTCTAAAGTTGTAGATATAGCATTTTGTATTTTTTATAAATTACAAATATATTTATGTGTATATCTATATCTTTTTTAAATAATCTTAGGTAGTCAACTTGTTTAACTTATGGACAGTAAAGTAATGCGTAAATAAATAAAATAATTTAATTTGTAAATATAGTTATATATTCTTATAATAGATTATCGATTTGTTTTTAATTTAAAAATTGTAAAAGTACACAGGCGTGACTATCGATGAGCTTCGAGACTCTAATGGCAAAGTGAAATGAGCTCATTGCACCGTTCATTCGTTGCATATAATGCTATCGCGAAATCGGAGCTGATAAAAAAATAGAACAAACAATAACGACAACAAAATAAACAAACGAAATATAATATAGTACGAGATATTAACTTTACATCTGCGATACTAAAATAAAAAAAAATCAGGATGTACTATTTATATGTATATATGTATATACTATTGGATATATTAGATATTTGGCAAAAGTCTCCGAGACCTTAAAAACTAGTGTATGTGAGTATGCGTAATATCATAAATATAAATTCGCGACCCGGGATCAATAACACAGTACCCGAGAACGTAATGGCGCGTCGAACAACGACGAAAATTCAGCCAATCGTCGAGATGTAAAACATGAAATTCGGCATGTTGATACTTAAAAAAATAATGGCACAGGGCAATTAATCAAATATTAACTTGAAGCGATTATTTTTCGATCATGGTAAAAATGCAAAGTATGCGTATATATATATATATTGTATATATATTATTGTTATATTGTTATATATATATATGTTATTGTTGCTTGATATAATATACATGGTGTTCCTGAGTTAAATCACCAGACTTAAAATATGAATTTAGAACTTCAAACACTATTTCTATAATTTTGTAACTTAAGAAATCAATATCTCGAAGTATTTGCGAATAAACTTACATCAGAGGAAACTTTTTGTGGTTCTAAATTCATTTTTTCAAGTTGACAGTTTAAGCTGGGAAAATCTTGCATATCAATTAAAAAGATAATAGAATAAAATATCTAATTTATAAGTAATAATTTTGAAATCGTATTATATAGTGAGTATATAAAAGTTTGCTTTTACTTTCTTAATTAAATACATCAACTCAATTTTTGTAACAAAATTTAAGATAATAGATTGTTTTAAAATTATTCTAGCAATTTTACCACGATCACATGGATCACAGGCTCGGCCTGTGTCAAAAGATCTGATTGTCAAATTGGCAATCTAAAGATTTCCGATCTACATAAAGTCGATTCTATATTAATTGCAAGCCGATCGCAAGTTTGTTGCAACAGCCAATCTGAAGCTTGCATTTTGAAATAAACGCTTATCATATTAGCTATCGCAACAAACTTGCGATCAATTTGCAACTAATGTAGAACCAGCTTAAAGCAAAACGCGAGTTGCAGGTCATAAGCTTCTTGCGTAAGTCAATCTCGAAGTGTCACTTTAAAAATTGACGCATCGGATTGGTTGACATGCTTGCGTTCTGCGTGATAAGTCCATTCTATTTAGACGCAAGCTAGAAGTTTGCATTTTGAAATCAACGCTTCAGATTGACTGTCGCAACAAATTTGCGATCGGCTTGCGTCTAATATAGAATGGGTTTTATGTAGATCTGGCTTAAGATATGGCAGAACCACGTCGCTGAATCGCATCAATGGTACGAAAAAAATGCACATTCCTCCTTATGCTATTAAGTACTGAACTTTCGAAGAAATTTGACTAGATAAAATAAATCGTTTCTGTTCTCTCTTCGTGTCTTTGGTTACAACAAATGTCCGTGTATACGCACATGGTCTATATGTGTACGTGTATAAGTGTTCCTTCTTATGTGCATTATACACATATAGATACACATATATACATATATATGTATGTGTACGAATGACTAGGTTGTGAAGTTCAAGACAGGCATAACATAAATTCCTCGTCGACGACTAGAGTAGAATAGGCCCGACGCTCAACGACGCGTCATTAATGTTACGATAAATAATAATTGCTGCGATCTTTGCACATGCCCTGTTCTTCTATTAAAACAAAAAAAAATTGCACCGCTAAACGAAAGAAACGAAGAAAATATTATAAATACTTGTTAATTTAATTAAAACAACGAAATTAAATTATTTAACTCACGAAAAATGTATTAAATTATCTCTAATTTAGATCATTATTTACTAAACACATACATTAATATGCGTACTTTGTGTTAATATGCATTTACTTTGAAATTAATCACAGAAATGGATTGATTTACATTTTGATTTACATGGAAATTAAAAATAACAAAATGTTATTTGACTCAAGAGATTGGGTTATCATTGCTCCTTTGATATTTAACAGTAAGATATAGATAGTAAGTTAATCGACTAATTACAGAATGTAAGATTATTGTCATACATTTTTTATTGTGATTGGTCAATTCGCTTACTATTTACATCTTATTGCTTTACGTTTTTCTATGTGTTTCTGGCTTAATAAATTAACTAAAACTAATTATCTTTCAAGAGAACTGACGATCCCAGTCGAGGGAACCGAACCGAAACATTTATGGGCTTTCTTACAAATTAAAATTTAAAACTTAGGTAATGGCTTATTATAGAAAGCTCTTTACAATTAGCATAAAGTGCGGCACATTTTAAAAACCTATTGTACCCGATGGTAAAAGAATCAGGTTGAAATAATGGCGAGGATCGCCGGGATCTATCCTCCTTTGCGTCGACGGGATTCTTTCTTTGGTAGAGCGTTTTCGCACTAAGGAATAGGACTAGAGGTGATTCTTTCCACGCTGCTCTCCCTAATGCGTATTGTCGTGTAGGTCGCGTTCGCGTCGATGCTCGACGGACTGCCGGCGTCCTGCTGGGCGATCGTCTGGGCGGTCGACGACACAGAGATCGGCGCCTCAACGCCGCCGGCCGCGACGGATGCGGTCGTCCCGAGCCAGCCGTGACGGTTCCTCAAGTGGCGCTTCATGTGCGTGGTGCGGCTGAGCACTTTGTGGCACACCGGGCACTGGGTCGTGCCCTTGTGCATATTCATGTGTTTATACATCGAGTCCCGATTCCAAAACGATTTACCGCAGAGTTTGCACGAGTGCGACGGCTGTTCGATGACCACCGTGTGTGAATCTAAATCAGACACAAACGTTCATGCTACGTCGTGGCGCCGGTTGCGCGACTCTCGCGGTGCCCTAAGTACTTCCGGATTTCGTGTTATGGGACGCGCTACCGGATCGTTCATCACCTGTACCCGAGTACTCGAGATGCGACAATAACCCCACGATCGACGACGTGACATTTTTCATCCCAAATGAATTCTACGATTCAATTTTTATTATAAAAAGAATACGTTATAATTATTAATAAATATTAAGCATATTATATAAAATAAAAATTATTTTTATACAATGTATTGAGTGTCACACCAACATATTGACAACAGTATATTCAAATTATTTTATAAATGTAATGCCTTCTCTAATAGGCGTTACATTTATAAAATATAATCGATCGATCACGCGCTTGTTAGAGAAGGAAACATGACATACTAACCAATATGTTGATGCAATATCCAGTATATGTGTACGGAAAATTTGATTAATTCGGACATAATGCCAGTCGATATGCATAATGCAAACCTTTTTGACCGGCCAATATTTCCGCTTTAATAAAATTTTAATAAAACACACATTATATATTGGCCAGCCGTTATGTATAAATCCTGAATTAATTATATTGCCCGTAACATATGTATCCATATTATCAAATTAAGATCGAATAAAGAAATATCTCGACTTTGTTAAATCTTTTTCTTTGTTTTAAAGCTAGAAAATTGTTGTACATATAATCAGAAAAATGCCTCATCGTGAATCATGGCATGTGATGCTGCGAGTACAAAGGTGTCAAAATGACATTAAGAAGAATATTGAGAAAAATCGCATATCAGTAGCAAGCTACTTATACACTCGGAAGAAATTCTCACTCTCGTTTCTCTACCTACTTTTCCACTCGTTCACTCGGATTTGAGAATAACAGCAGTAGCAATAACAAAAAAAAAAAAAGGAAAAAGGCAACGCACAAGGGGGGAAAAACAAAAAGAAGGAAGAAAGAAAAAGAGAGAGAGAGAAAGAG
>Ga0157363_1006103_pt1 | contig 11306 bp, 6 predicted proteins | sample AttsexASBM1_FD_111477 | JGI IMG/M metagenome (GOLD analysis project Ga0157363, IMG submission 111477) | Fungus gardens microbial communities from leaf cutter ant in Ribeirão Preto, State of São Paulo, Brazil - Atta sexdens ASBM1 | ecosystem: Host-associated > Fungi > Mycelium > Unclassified ...
CGACCTTAAGCTTGAGCTCAGGTTGCAACTAAGGCAAAGGTTTGAGGAAGTATAAGGGATGGTAGAATTGGTAAAGCGTAAGGATACAGGACTGTATCTACGCTATATATACAACTGAGTGAAAGAACCATGAAGAGTCTATGAGGCACAACACATGAGATTACAACGAGGAAAAAATGAGGACTAGGTTAGGTTGCAGTGCCTACCATATGAGGCGCTGACTGAGACTACTCCGGTACAGCTGATCGTTGTCATCATACCCTTTACCCCAAGTCCATGTTGACTCCAGGAGGCATCAATCTTAACACAACCTCCAGGACTTTGCACAGACTAAGGGTTATGTTAAACTTCTCTGTGCAATAATAAGTTCTATCCAACTCAATGTATCTGCTTTTTCTAATTTCTACTCTATCTTTGTTTCTCTTACTTCTCTCTTGATACTTGGTCAGAATCATCTTGATAAAACCCTGTTTAGAGTTCTTGTCAACTCTGGGTCTACTCATTGTTTTGTAATTCAAAATTCATGAATATTCATAACTTGAAGATCTACAACACCACTAGTTGCTCTTTACTTGTTTAATAGTTCATTAAAAAGTACCATCTCCAAAATTGCTACTTTGTCTGCAATTTTCCCCGCTGGTAATTGTATGAATCTGGACTTCTATATCACTCTACTTAATTCTTTCTACTCTTTAGTCCTTGGATATAACTGGCTTGCCTAACACAATTCACCAATTGACTAAATAAATAGGCTGATAAACTTCTGTCAATCTTTGCAGGAAAATCTTGCTCTTTCTTGTGTTGTGACCAATATACTATTGGAACATACTATTATATGTCAAGTCCACCCATCTGGAAGATATGTCCTTATAGTGATGCTATTATTTCAATATCTATAAAACAAGCCTGTCTTTTGTGATGGCCACTCTTCTTGCAACATATTCTTATAGTAGTGATATAATAATCCAGATATCCAGTTTTTCATAACAGGAATACTCCTATCAAACTCAGTCTTCCATGACAGAGTTCTCTTATGTTCTCATATCTTACTCCTGTCAGTATCTCACCACTGAAACCTTTGCTCAGGGTGAGATACTGAAACCCTGAGCATTTTCTATACATTCAATATATATATAAGACTAGTAGTTACATTGTAATTCACTAGTCTGATAATTGACAAAGATAACTCTTATTAAACTCAATCCCCAGTCTTCAATGGTGACACACATAATCAGTACTCATTTCTATCTTAGACTTTATTCATTCTTCTGAAGTTGTGACCACACAGCAGACAAATGGTGCAGTATATAAGTTAAAGCCAAGATTGTTCTACAAGTCCATACCACTAAACTCTTTTTACAGAGTTACATACTCTGTGCATTTCCAAACTAACTCCATGGACTTTCATCTCCTGGTATAAACTATATCTGACACATACCATTGATATCTCTGTTAACTTCTGACATCTCTCTATAATTATCAGACTTTATGATTTCCATATCTATATCTAAGACTGTTGTGTTTACTTCTGAGTGACCTATCATTACTATTATAATAACAGAAATATAGAATAGGTTAAAAATAAGCTCTAATATAATAGAAGAGTAGAAAATAGCATAGTTTTAAACACTCAGGCTAACTCTACACAACTTGTGGAGGCACTTGATCTTTCAAATATTTCTCCCAAGTATCACAAATTTGTCAATGTCTTCAGCAAAGCTAAAGCCAAAATCTTCACTCTTTATAATCTTAAGATCAACTTGGAAGAAGGTGTTTAACCTCCAATTGGCCCTATACACTTTCTTTGAGTGTCTAAAAAAGAAGCTTTCAAAAAATCTATTAAGGAAAACCTCAATATGGGTTCTATCTGAAAAACTTTATCTTCACATAGTATATTAGTCTTATTCATCAAGAAGAAATATAGTTCATTATGTCTCTATATCAACTTTAGTAGTCTTAACTACATCTTAAAAAAGAATTGCTATCCACTTCTACTTATCTCCAATCTACTGGACTCACTTTGCAAAGGTCAGATATATACTAAGATAGATCTTCACTATGCTTACTGTTGTAGCAACCACTTAACCAAAATAGTTAATGGATCACTAAGTAATCTTATATATCAAGAGTCTTATAGAAATTATAAGAAATTGACAAGAAGTCTCTAATATATTGCTACCCTATTTGTATGATAGATACATGGTCTATACTAGCAATAAATAATTCTACCCCAAAGTCCATATATTATTTATAAGTATATTATAAAGTTGATATGCTATAGACACATATCATAATATCATTCCTTCTAGTCTTTTCTACAATGTTTTAGGCTTATGACATAATGTCATCTTCATTGTCCAAGAAATAAAATAAAATAAAATAAAAATCAAAGAAAATAGATAAAAAGAAAATAAAATCAAAATAAAATATAAGGATTCAAGTATACTATGACACTTACTACTTGGTTCACATTGCTGATGGTGATAAATAGAAGACTGCTTTCAAGATATACTATGGATTATTTAAATGGTATTACAAACCATTCAATCTCACCAATACTCTTGCAGTTTTTTTATTAATTCAAGAACAACCTTTTTTCCAATATTTTGGATGTTTATATAATAATCTATCTGGATGACATATTCATTTACTTCAACAACATGTCTGAACATCACTGGCATATCAAAAAAGTACTTAAATGTCTTTGTAAAACTGGCCTCTATGCCAAAGTAGAGAAATATGAGTTCCACTTCAAGTCAGTAGAGTATCTGGAATACATTCTTTTTCCTTCTAGCCTCTCCATGTTCAACAACAAAGTGAAGATTATCCAAGACTGGCTAGAGCCTAAGAAAGTCAAGGACATTCAGTCTTTCTTAGGTTTTACTAATTTTTATTGCTGGTTTATCTTCAATTACTTAGATTTCAACTCCTTAAAAAAAGCATTCATTTCTGCTCCTATTCTTATACACTGAATTCTTAATACTCAACTCATCATAGAAACTAATGCTTCTAACTATGCTTCTACTACAATTCTTTCTATTGTAAATGAAGAAAATGAAGTTCATCCAGTTTTATTTCACTCCTGCACCTTCACTGTGGCAGATTTAAATTATGAAACACATGATAAGAAACTTCTTGCTATAAAATCTCTACTACTAAGATATTAACCTGGAGATAAGTGCAGTAGTCTAAATACCTCTTGTAGCTCAACCTTGTCATCAGGTTTTACCCTAGACATCTTAACACCAAACTGGATACTCTCACTAGACAGTGGGATGTTTATCCTAAAGAGGAAAATACTAGTTACACCACAGTTAACCTTTATAACTTCAAACCAATCTTCACTCAAGAATAACTTGCAACCTCTATATGAGCTACAGTCCTTCTTTTTCCCTTTCTATATATAGCTATAGTTATTTATTTTGACACTCTGCACTGAGACATTTTTTGGCTCTTTCTAGTAACCCTACTGCTACAAAACACATTCCTACAGATAGCTGATGGTTTATTTATCTTGATGGCAGAATTTATGTACTATCTTTTGGTAATCTCCACACACAAGTTTTCCAGTATAATCATGATTATATTCTTGCTAGCTACTTTAGTCAGAATAAAACACTGGAACTTGTTTGCTGTAGTCATTTCTGGCCCAGATTTTGTGTTGATGTATAACAATTCTACAAGTCCTGTGTTACTTGTATGTAATCCAAATCTCAGCATCACAAGCTCTACAGATCTCTCAAGCAACTTTCCATTCCCAAATGGTCATGAAATTCTATTTTTATGAATTTCATCAAGAAACTCCTATTATTCTTTAGGTTTTATACTATTTTGGTCATTGTTGACTGGCTTACCAAGAAAGCTATCTTTATTCTTGTGTATAATATCATTACATCCATGAATCTAACATATTTGCTCATCCTTCATGTATTCTTAAGATATGGTGTTCTTTCTCATATTATCTCTAATAGAGATTTGGAGTTTGTGTTGAACTTTTTCCATTCTTTAGACACTACTTTAAATATATGGCTTTACTTTACTTTAGATTATTAATTTGAAGGTGATGGACAAGCCAAATATACAAACCAGATCTTAAAGCAATATCTTTATTATAACTACTAGCAAGACAACTGGTCTAAACTTCTATTGCTCACAGAGTTCTCTTACCACAATGCTCCTAGTACTACCACTGGTGTCTTCCCATTCTTCACTAATAGAAGATATCATCCAAACATCTCTATTTACCCTGAACATAATATTGTTTTTCTAAGCCCATGACTTTGCTGTAGATCTTGATGAGTTACAGAGTACTCTCAAAGCTAAGATTACTATAGCCCAACAACACTATTAGAAGTTCACTGATGTGCAATGTTTTCCTGTACTTAATTTCAAAATAGGTAATAAAGTCTTTGTTAAGGCTCAATTTTTTAGGATCATACAGCCCTCAAAGAAACTATCCAAAAAATACCTTGAACCCCATGAAATTATTTTCCAGCCTAGTACTTTATTGTTTACCCTCCATCTTTCAGAGTCTATATGTTTTGTACATCTGGTCTTTTATGTTTCCATGCTAAAACCCACCACTTCCAATACTTTTCCTGAGAGAATACAACTAGTCCTTGCACCAGTCATAATTGATAGGGAATTTAAGTATAAAATCTTACAGATAGTGAACTTCAAAATTGATTACTAATAGGCATGCAAGTTCCTCTACAAGGTTATTTGGTTAGGATATGAAGATACTGAAAATAAATCTGAGTGGATTTCCATCTTTATTACTTATTTTGAAATTAAGTATAGGAAAACATTACACATCATCTAATTTCCATATCATATATTCTACTAATCCCAGTCTACTCCTATTATTTTGATCATACTGCTGTAACTTATCTCTGGCCTCTATACACTTTCAATAGAGATTTTTCTTAGTATATTCTGTCTGTTTCTTTTATTTTGACTTAACCCCAGCTTCTATACACTTTTTACAGAGTTTTATTTTTCATTTTTCCAGACTTTAACTTCTGTCTTATTTTTTTAACTATTTTCATATTTTTTCTTTATAATACTAAGGATCCCATTATAGGCAGAAGTCCTCTTCTTGATAGCAGTAATGTCAATATGTGGAATACACTACTACTTGATAGTGATGTAGCCTGTACAGGCCAGAAAGCAGCTATAGATAAAGAAATTAATCAGTAAAAAATAGTATAGAAAAAGAAATTTTATTACTTATCTGCTGTTGTATATCAGATACTTCTGTCTAGCATACACATATCTTTTGTAGGGTTCTTGCTTTCCATTTTGATCACACCATTTTCACAGTATTTCTTTGTCTACTTTCTTTTTACTTTCTTTAATAACTACAGTCTAGTTTTATCTGTTAAAAAGATCTTGAGAACTTCTTTTCTCTTGTTCTCTGCAGTCTAAAGAATATCTATACTCTTCATAACAGCAGATTTCTATGCTAAAACCTCATTCCAAAGCTTCTTAAGCTCCTCCTTCTCATGTTGCTCCTATACAGCCTTTTCTTTTGCTTGGACCTCTACCTTCTTTCTTGCTTTTTATGTTGTATGCTTAATACAATATGCTTTTGCTACCTCTTTTAGAAAGACTTGGAGCTACTAATTCTTTTCATATTGTTATTGCATTTCTTTATGTTAATTTTCCAACATTTTAGTATTAGTCTCTAAAATGTTTTAGAAAGAAGAGGATATAATGGTATGAAGAAAAGAGACAAAAATTTTTCTTTCTTTTATATAGTAACTTAGACACTATCACAGGTTTCCCAGATAAACTGAATAGAACTTCAAAGGCTCAATCCTAAGAGAAGAATATTGTCATATACTAAGTCTATCCATTCTGAAGACTATTCTCTCTGCAGCAGTGATGTAATAATCCTGAATCTCTAGAATGCTTAGTCTTCTATGATAGAAATACTCTTATTGAACTTGGCCTTCTATAACAGATTTCTCTTATTAGATCTCTTTCAGTATCTCATTACTAAAACTTCTACTCAGTGCTATACTCTGAACTCTCTAAGTATTTTCTATAGATCATATTTGTATATAAAACTAGTAGTTACATTGTAATTTGCTAGTATAATAATTGATAAATATCCATGTAAACTCAATACCTAGTATTCAACAGTGTGTCATATACTTATCCAAATTCATCCAACTATATTATGAATAATATCTCCCTAACATCCAATTTGCTTAGAATATTTGTGAAAAAGAGTATTCTCTTTTCTAGTTTACTTATCATCTTCTAGTATAGATCTACCTAGTTTCTTTTCATATCTGATCACTCTATTACTAATTACATGGTTTCTCATAATTTCTATAGAACTCTGGACTTAATTTCTAAGAACTTTAGTATACCCAGAGTAATTACCTATCTTCTCCAATTCTCAGATAGTCTTAGAACCAGTATTTAAGACATATAGATACTCTGTAATTCCTTAGCTTGAAAATCAACTAGCATAGTGCACTGTTCTGAGTGCCCATGTTTGGAAGTTTGACTTTCTAGTAATATCCTTTTCCTAAATATGGCTGTTATAACATGTAGAAGCACAGCATATCTGTTAAAGCCAAGATTACCAAGAATTCATATCTTAGATAATATTCCTATGTTCTTCTGACATTTTCCATAAGTTTTCTGCAGATGGTTTCCTTTTCTAGGCATATTCTTTACCTAACACAGTAATATACCATCATCAGTACTTAATTCTTTTCAGACTTTGATCTATCTTTTAAAGTTGTAACTACATGGCAGATATAAGCTGAAGTTAAGATTGTTTTGGAAAGTTTACATTACCAAGCTCATTATATGGAGTTTCTATACTCTTTATATCTCCAAGCCAAACTTGTAGGCTTTTGCCTTCTGGTGTAAACCATACATGACAAAAGAGAAGAGAAGAGAATTATATTAAAGAAAGGAAAGACATATATACTTAAAGATGAGAAGCTATAAGCAAAAATAATCCAGTTATATCACAATATACTAGTAATAAGATATGGAGATTGGTGGAAGATAGTAGAGCTGGTCACTTGGAATTTTTAATAGTTAGAAATAACAAAGAATATAAAGCAATATATGGAAGAATGTTAGAAGAATAAGTATAAAACAGAAATATCAATAAAAAAGCTAATGCTAAATATAGTTCTAGAAAAATTATAGATATAAATATATCATGGCAGAGTCTATTACAAAAGTAGCACTACTATAAATATTAGATTTAAAGAAGATAAGCTTAGTTTCTTTTCACTTTCTTTACTTTTATTTTATTTTATTTTTATTTTTCACTTTTGTTTTCCTTATTTGGACTTGGTTAAGAGGTGGTGATATGATGTCACAACTTTCAAAAAGCATAACAAGAGCATAACAGCTAATATAGTATAATTATATATTATAGTCATATATTAAACATAGTTTATACTTCTTTATCTAAGATCTAATGAGGATCTCTTGGAAGTCCTGGGTTGGTTAAGCATTATCTAGGAACATGGAGGATGGGAGTTGGAATAGTCTTCAGCTTCAGCTTATATATTACATCTCTATAGTTACACTAGTTGTCAAAGTTATAAACATTGAACTTCATTTTTATTTGTCTTTTTATTTGTTTTTTTCCTTTTATTTTTAATTTTGGAACTTAGGATTAGGGTTAGCATGATGTCACATGTCACAGTCACAAATTGTCACACATCAGTCATAGTCACATAATGCTGTCATGATCACACTATTATGAGAGAACATAGTAGAAGCTTTTAAAAGAAAACAACATTACTACAACATATTTGACATATATTGACCTTTAGGGTATGTTAATAGTATTGTAGCATAGACTAATAGCCTAGCATATATAAGGTAGATAAGTTTGAACTAGAAACTCTATTGAGTTCTCTTATGTTACCTAATACAAGATTCTTTCTCTTTGATTTACTTTAAGGTTTTTGAGTTATAATACTAGTTATATATTTTAGATAAGATATATAAGGGCCTAAGAGTGGCTAAGTTCACTAGAAGGTGGTGAGATATGTTGTTACCAACACTGGAAGATAATGTCAGTTTTGGTTAATTTTTAAGATAAGGACATTATAGTGACTACTAGCTTGTATATTGCCTAGAGTAGTTATTTAGAAATGGAGACTGCTAAGTGAGTTACCCTGGTTTCTAATGATCCTTGGATATCAAAGTATCACAAAATGAACTACTTACTTATTTGTGATATCTGAATCTTGGATGCACTCTCAGAGGTTTAGGAGTGATTTAGAAGTTTAATAATGATGACAATGATGATTAAGATCAATACAGATGTCAATGATAATGAGGGATAATGATTGATGATAAATGATGAAGATTGATGAAAACTGATGATAAATAATATTGTTAAGTCTGAGGATTAGATCTCAGACATAAAGGTATATATACAAAAGAGTGATGGTCTGTACACAAACTGCTTTATCATATGATCAAAACTTATACCTGATGGAAGCTGTCATCTATCATAGCAGATGTCAGACTAATTTTAGAAGATAACTAATTATGTCATTACATTGATATGCTTGTATCTCTATTAATACTTATGTTATGGAACGCTTCAGACACTAACATTTTTCTTTTTCTTTTATCTATTTTTCTTGATTTTATATTTCTTTTCTTTTGAACTTTTTCTTTTTCCTTTTAGTGATGATGAAGAGGCACATGACATGTCACATGATGTGACATCATAGGCCTAAAATGTAGTAGAAGGATCTAGAAGATGATGTTAGGACACATGTATACAATATGGTGGCCTTGAGTAAGAAATGAGGTGGACATGAGGATGTAGCACGGATCATGTGTATTCTGTGTATATAGGACTCTAATTTAGCAGAGACACCTTGTTGAGTTCTCTTGTGCTTTTCCCCACTTAATTGCTTAACTAAGAGCTTTACCACTTATGTAGTCATTGGTCTTTGTGACTAGTGGTTGCCACAACAACTTATCACTTTAAGATATATTATATATTACTGGAAACAGTTTAATGAGCACTTTCCAACACAAGTTCAATCATGTGAATATGACTAGCCATTCATGAGATGTTACTAATAGCCTGATATCTCAGTTGTTTGCACTTTTGTATATTCTGCATATATGCAGATAGCCCTTATTTAGGACTTTCCAATGCAACTTAGTTTGTGAAAATCAGTCTCCTGGTTGTGGAGATACAAGCTGAATGAAGTTTTTGAAACAGAGATGGAAATCTATGGAGTTAGCAAGAGTCCAGCAAGGATAAAATAGAGATGATTGATTTATACTAAAAGATATCAGGAAGTGTAAATGAGAAGAGAGACATTATTTGTGGATTGAGGCAGATGTGGCCAGAATGGGATGTGATATTAATATTACATAACACAAAGAAGAATATAGAAGGTTCTGGAAGAATGATATTATAACAACATAGTTATAGTATAATAGTTTTATGTATATCTCATGACATTTAGGATAAGTTAGATATAGAAGTATACAAATTATAGTCTAAAAATATATAAGATAGACATATCTATACTAGAAACTCTAATATAAGGTTCTTTTTTTGTTTAATACTTTGGCTGAAGTCATAACAATGGAGCAAAAAGTATAATACAATACTAGTAGTAGTAAAAAAATTGGTGACCAAGATGGCATATTAAGACTACTTTGGAAAAAACATTAGTAAAAGAACTAGTAAGACTGTTCAAACATCATGTATGGAAATTGTATAGATTGTCTGAGAGTATCATATTGAATGGAAGTCTATAATATGTAGTAACACTCATGAAGGAGCTAAATAAAATACTAGAAATCAAGACTAAGCTATCAACAGCTTATTATCTGTAAATAGATAGACAAATAGAGAAGATGAATTAGAAGCTGGAGCAATACCTAAGAATTTTCAATAATCATAGGTAGGAGATGTAACTAGACCTATTAGCAATAGTGGAGTTTGTCTATAATAATAAAAAGATAAAAGAGCACAAGAGTAGAAGAGTTTATAAAGAAAATAAAAGAGGTGCAAAAAAGGCTAAGAAAATACTAATAAAAGCAAAGAAAAAGACAAAATAATATATAAACTAGAAGAGAACAGATACAATAGAGTTAGAAATTAGATGCTGTTAAGTACTAAGAATTTAAGATTCCAGATGAAATAATAGAGAACAGAAAAGTTGATGGTGTGGTTTATAAAGTCTTACAGAATAGTGTTTACAAATATAGTGGAGATGAAATTACCTGCTATGGTAAAATTTATCTAGTAGTAAATTTAGCAGTGAATGTCAGTTATAGATAAAGAAACAAAAGATAAAACTGTTACTTCTGATAGAGAGAAATATGAAGTTAAAAAATATCAAAATATTGGAGAATAAAACTAAAGTACTTAGTTAGATAGAAGCAGTATATATTAGAGTTAAAGATGGTGAATTCTATTTATTTAAGTTTTAAACTTAAACTTTAGATTTAGTTTCTCTTTTTTATTTTTATTTTTGGGCTTAACTAAGGAAGTATGATATGATGTTACATGATAGTCACAAGATACAACAAATATCACATTATGAATCACAGAAGTCACAGTCACATGTCACATAGTCAAATAATATAAGATTTGTTAGAAAGACTTGGTTATACTTTAGAGTAGATTAATATCATGATATTTTTGTTCCAGAATTATTTTTTATGTGTTATGTGATTTTGTGACTGTGACTGTAAAATATGTGACCACTTTGTGACATGTTTCACATTTCTATCACATCATATTATATTATGTCAAACTCTGACTTTGAGTACCTAAGAAAATTAAAATAAAATATAATATAATAAAGTGAGAGACAATAAAAAACAAAGTTTACCATCTTTAACTTTGACATTACCCTTCCTTCAATGTTTCTCTTCTAGAGAAACTAACTTTTATTTTTGCTAGTTTCTTTTAAACTTCCTTAAATATTTCTTCTTAAATTTCCCATCATTCTATTTATATAACATCTTTATCATGTACTTTTCCAGTAACTTTTATCTTATAAAATCTTGTTCTTCTACTATATCTAACATTTATTATCTTCTCACTTCTGTACTCATCTTCTCCTCAAAGTCAGCTACTACTTTCTTTATATTTTCTAAATCTTCCTTTCTCTCTTATATTCTATGCTCCACCATAAACTTCTTTTATTGTACTAAATACTTTACAACTTCTTTTTGTTTTTCATTTATTTAATATTTTTTTATTTCTCATTTCCTTTGATTAGTTTTACTTCTTCTACTTTTTGTTCCTCTACTTGTGTCAAGATCGTTGA
>Ga0157363_1006104_pt1 | contig 11306 bp, 2 predicted proteins | sample AttsexASBM1_FD_111477 | JGI IMG/M metagenome (GOLD analysis project Ga0157363, IMG submission 111477) | Fungus gardens microbial communities from leaf cutter ant in Ribeirão Preto, State of São Paulo, Brazil - Atta sexdens ASBM1 | ecosystem: Host-associated > Fungi > Mycelium > Unclassified ...
ACCACACATATATACAATATATAGATAAAAAAGAGTTAAATATTTTTTTTTTTTCTTTTTTTAACATCTCTCTCTCTCTCTCTCTCTCTCTCTCTCTCTCTCTCTCTCTCTCTCTCTCTCTCTCTCTCTCACCACACACACACACACACACACACAACGTATTCTGTTATTTTGACTTTTTAAATTTTTATTTTATTTTTAAAGCTTATATTTAAAACTAAATTTTATTCTCTTTTAGATTATTTCTTTATCAAAGAATGTCAAGAATTTTAGGCCATGCATTTCTGTGTCACTATTATTATCTTGTGCAATAATATATCTCATATTTGAAGGGATTTAGTCCCAGGCATGAAGTAAATGGCAATTTTCTCTCCTTCTGTCTCTCTCTCTCTCTCTCTCTCTCTCTCTCTCTCTCTGCCATGTTTTGAAACATAATACAAGCAAGAATGATGCAATCGTAATATAAATCTAATTTTATCGAATTAATCTTCCAACACATTCCACATTTTATCACCACGTCAAATGAAATATTCCCTCGAATAACTACTGCTTCGTTTCCATAATCTCGCAATGTGCGCGATTTTGTTGATACAAACGTTATTGAAAAAAAAAAAAAGGAAAAGAAGCACCTGCAAAATTTTTGGAGAATATAAACGCGTTGAAAAAACAGCGTATTTATCGAGACCGATATTTGCCCAAAATGTGGGATGGGTCGCATTGTAACACGAGATGGCATAAATATGTTTTCTCGAACAAAAAAAAAACTCAAATAGAGGCGAAGCGTGATATATCGGTGTCCTTTTACATATCGTACATTTATACGCGTTCATGCGGATTTCGCGTTCCCGTTGTATAAAAGTGCGATCGTCAGGGTGATGGCCGTCGAAAGAAACATTCGGAAAATTGACGTTAAATTCCACCTTTCGCCTATTCGCGGTCAATAAATATTCCTTCACAATCAGATCGTTTCGTAATTCTGTGATTGTTAAAAAACATTTGTTCATAATCCTTTCGTAAACCAATTTCTTTTAACGACTGGCATTACGTCGATGAATAGCAATTATACACGATTAATTAATCTATCGCCGACCAGTTTCCAATTAACTTGACTATCTTTGAAAAAAATGACTTTTAACGACAAGCACAAATATTCTTCCACAGTCCACAGGTAATCTGAGGATAATTATCGATAATCCCACGCTTTATTCTGCGTAATCCGTTCTTTATGATGTATGTTTGAATTTTCTGATAAACAAGCGCCTTGTTATCTCATTATTAAGTTACGTCAGATTTTAGAGAAACCTGCAACTACGAAAGATACATTAAAGGTTAACAATATCACGTTTGCTGGTTAGAATAGTTTTAATAACAATGATCATCTTTCTCTCCAATTAGTATCTTACCAATGGAATTTCGTAAATAATTTTGTGGCTTAAGTGATCAACCGTTAGATTAATCTAGCAGTGCATAAATCTAATTAATCGCACCGTAAGCTAGAGAACTTAGTGCGAAATTACGGTAACCTTCGTGAAAATGAATGGGTCTGATATGAGCGAAGCAAAGCCTATTATGAATTAAACACAGAAAAAAAAGATTTGTTAAAACAACTAAAAACTTCTTAATTAATTTAGTAAATTCACAGTCGTAATGTAGAACAGTTAGTTTTTATATGTTAATTAAACAACAAAGTTGAACAGTTGAAATTAGCGTTTACATATAATTATGTTTGTTGCATATAGCACAGCAAATTTGTTAATACAGCAAATAACTTTCTATGAAAGTTTCTATGAAAGTCCAATCCAATATGTATATAGATAAATCAAAACTTTTAATAAAACATGTAAACTAAGATGATATACTTTTATCACTGTAATGAAGAAAATTTATTACATTAACTTTTAGAGAGCCGGTATTTTTGCTTTAAAATTTTGAATTTCTTATGTTAAATTCATGTATATATTGAATGTTTATGTCACGAGGAGTCGTTCGACGAGTTTTCCGCCGGCCCTCTAAAGGTTAATAATTTCCATTGCAGTAAGGAATTAGCTAAATTAATATACTAATTGCTTATAGATAAATTAATTTGAATTATCAAATCTTCTTATGCCTATTTTACAACATTATTAAAAAAATATATATGAAATTTAATGTACTTTTAAATTACACAAGATAAATTTAATTTCACGATATTACATTAAATTTATGTGCAACAAAAAAGTATATTTGTGTACATAAAATTTAGTACTTTTGATAAAAATTTTACATGGATTTGCATGAAATTTAATGCATACAATTATTATTTAAAACTACTATAATTTAGTTTTCAGTTAAATCATTTATAAACTTTTCAATTGGCTGTTTGATTACAAGCTTTCGTTATACATGTTAATTTAAAAAATTTATTAAGAAATTTCTAACAATGCCACTAGATTAACTTTAGTCTCAGATCAACTTACTCTTTACTTTTTTCTAATTTTTAGAAAAAGCTAAAGAGCGAGTGAACTGAGATTAAAGTTAATCTTGGTAGAAATGAACATTAGTTATATAAACAAAATTAAATCAATATTAATTATAAATGTTAAACTCGCGCAACCGTAGCTTTTCTGAACTACCCAATCTATTTTTTTTTCCATTTCATGGCTTTACGGCGTGCGTTTCTATCTCAGTTTTCTGAATCACATTGTTGGTATTTAAAAACGTATAAAGCACTTGTCGACGGACGTCATCATGTATTCTCCTCTATCAACGACGTATCGCATCGTGTACACGTATTCAGCTATGCACGACAATGTACGTACACGACAATGGATCGCGCGGAATTATATACGTCTCGGGACAAGTGTTTGAGATAAGAATAAGAAGACGGTAGAGTAAGAAGAAGCTCTCGTCCCAGTTACGCGATATCATATTTCAACGGTAATTGCATCGCGTTCGCAATATTCATAGTAAAGTGCAACAACGATGGTACAAATCGAGGGCGCACAAATACACACAAACATTATTGTAACTATTATTGTACATATATAAAATTTAGATTAATTAAAACTCACAAATGGAGATCGAGCGAGATTCTAAATTAAAATTTAATTCACTTCAGCATACAGACATCCCCGATCTTCCGCAGAAAGAAATCATGTAACGCAAAAAAGGCCTTGATGATACTTTATTTATTCCGTGACATTCTCGACATGGCATTATAAATGGCAACTCCTCGCCGCACTGTTACGTTTTATGTGAAATTAAATGTATTAGAATTTTCTGCAAAACACAATAAGCGCTTCGAATCTCTGACGTCAATATACGACGACGTCACTTGATGATCGCTTGGGAAATCGCCACTGTCGAGCAAATGCCATAACGCCAGGCGATATCCGAGACGAATTGCCGATTATACTTTGCGGCCGCACGTTCAAACGTGCGATAAACATTCATGCGCGCATTCGAGAGCATAGCGCTTTTCATAGCGCTATAAATAAACGCGGGCATGTAGGTGGTCCGTCACGTCGATGCACTGTGCACATAGTCCAGAAGAGTCTATATTTATTAATTTAAGATACATCGGACTGACATCAAGTCTCCTTACGCTCCCTTATGCGAGTAAAAATATATCTGGACGGCTAGACGGAGATACATGGAAAAGAAAGCGATGAAGAGAAAGAGGAAAGTAGGTAGCTTGATTTATCGCTTTAAGACGTATCTATAATCCTCAAGCACCAAGAATCTCGATATAAGAGTGTAGCTCGCTATATTGAATTTGCAAGTTTTCGATGCATTAAGGAGGTTCTCTTATATTTCATGAAATATAAGACATGTTTATAATATTTATATATGTAATACAAAAGTTAATAATATAAACAATATCTAGAAAAAATTTCATTGACTTTTATCATTTTGAAGATATTCTAAATTTATAGAATTTTACATTACAAATTGAAAGTATAATCTTATTCTGTAGTTATTCTCTTTTCAATTGAGATACTTGCAATATTACTATAATACAATAATTTAAAAATCGTTATAATTATAAAGTAAACACTTAAGTTTGTTTTCGTAAAGTTTCGTTCAAACTGACCGTATAGTTTACAAGAAATTTATATTCTTCAATGAAAAAAGCTAGAATATATATATATGTCAGACGATACATCAAATAAGCATCTTATTTTTATTTCGTCATTTTGAAAATATTTAATAACATATAAAATTAACAATAATTATGTATATAATAACATACACAAGATATTGTAATCTTTTTATTCTTTGATTTTAATTGTTTTACATATTATTATAAATAAACTGTCTATTGACTAGGAAATAGCGCGAGAATCTCCTTAAGAAGGTATAATGCAATATAATAAAATATAATTATATTATAAATAAAACATTCGAAACGCACAGTTCAAAGAATTGAACTGTAACATATGCACTGTTAGACGTTAAAGGAGGATGATATAACTCTTAAAGTAATGTAAATAACATTTTGTTACTTTCAACTTTCATATATGTCAAAATGTAAATCAACATCCGTTTCTGCAATTGAATTACTTATTTAAAAAATAAATAACATTCATATTAAAGTATTTAATAAATAATAAATACTTTAATAATTTAATAAATACTTTTAACATTTGTAAAATTAAATAGAATTGAACTCCGATATTTATATTAACGATTTATTGAATAGTAATTGTGGGAATTTCTAGATATAATAAAAAATTAATTTAAATTGAAATAATTTTGATATTTAACATCATGTGTCTAACAATAAGTATTATGTACAGAGAGAAGCAAAGGGGGAAAGGAAAAGAGAGAGTGAGAAATCCTCGAAACTTTATCTCAGTGACAATCAATGCAGATTAATGTGTAACAACTGGCAGTATAATTTTGCAAATCGCCTCTCATCACAAATTCAAGAACAAGCCCTAGCGATATATTTAAATAGCTCTGCCGTATCATTCAGGTCGGAGAATTTAATTGAATGCCCGAGTGGCACGAGGCTGACGGATCGATATCGTAATTAAGAGTTTTCCCAAAATGGCATTCTCTAAACACAGAAAGCATCTAAATCAGTATACTCGTTAGTGATTCCTGGCTACGTGTGTGCGGCAGACGTTTCATATACGGCAATAAAGCCGATTCTCTCACCGTATATCGTAAATGTAGTTTACTTCCTACAAAGGGAACAGACAAATAACGACGCACTTTCTTCATCGAAAAGGCTGTACTTTATTGCCTCGCCCTTTCATCGTCGGAAAAAAGTTCGATGAGGATGCCCCGCCAAGCCCCGCGGTATCGCGCGCGTGTAGAAAATTAGTTGCGCCGTAGGTTTTAAAATAAACGCGATCTGCAAATATCCCCGTAAAGGACGTAAAAACCGTAAAAATAATTGTAGCGTATCAGAAAAATGTCCCGCGCAATAGACTAAGGTTATCATAGTTAAATCACAAGAAAAGAGTCTCTGCACACAGAAAAATATCATTCTATTGTTAAGAAAAGTGATTATTCAATTTATATTTTTTCTTCAAAGTAACGGTTATTTTTAATACAAAGAATGTTTTCTTAACAATCATAAAATAGACTTATTATTAATTTTATAAAAGTTTATCATTATATATTCAAAACAAGAATTATTTTTTTTTGAAGAATATATTATATAAAATTGAATCGAAGAAAAGACTTTATATAATATTAGTAAATTGAATTTATTTCATTTTAGTAATCGCGATTAAAATATTAAACTTATTAAGATTCAGAATTATTTTGAATAAATTTAATGCGTATGATAAACTTATGATTGATTTGAGGATATACGAACTTTTAAAATAAATTTGAAACAAGTAATTATTATTCGAATACAGTATGTATTTTTCTGTAGATACACTTTAGAAAATATGATGATCTGGAAGTGAAAGAATTAGATATAATTATTACGCATTAAATGTAGCTATTTAATAATATAAAATTTCTAAAGCATAATTTTTGTTGATAGATTTTATTAATATAATTTCGTAAATATAAAATTTTAATTAATAACCAGAAGTTTTACGATCTCCAAAAGAGTATATGTATTCTTAAAAGAATATACGGCTGGTAATTCTAACCGCGTTTTTCCTATCCTTTTTTTGTTAAAATCGCCATTAATTTGTTTGTGGACTCGCGACTCCGGGCAAAGTGCCCTTTATATCAAGTACGTCAACGCACATGCAACTCCGACGTACGCTTAATTGCATTACGCGTCACGTATACGAAGACATTACTTATCTCGTAACATGATAGCAGTACCTTTCAACTACCTCGTCCTACGTCCTCTTTATCTCCCGTCAACGAGAAGATCTACTATGGCATCTCAAGTGTTTGGCTTATTCTACACATTTTAAAGCTAAATGCACTTTGCCCGTGCACGGAAAAGTAGAAGGCAGGGAATTATTAAGAGATCGCTAAAATTATCTCTCAGTGCGGTGGATAAATAATAAAAGGAAAATAGACTAGATGTGTAACTATATAAACGTACGCGGATATCTGCTCGGAGCTAAGAATTCTGTGGGACGGCAATCTTTTTAAAATTGTATTACAGTGATAAAAATAGCCGAGCCAATAGTAAATGACACCGTTCTCGGATCTTTTATATAATAGCCGCATCCATCTTCGTCCGTTTTACCTCGCGAAAGACGGATGCGTAAACTCGATTCTTAAATGGCCGATTGCAGCGAGTTGTTACGAGGTAATGACGCTTGTCCGTCTCCCTGTACACCCCATTGTACCTCCCGCTGTGTTTAATATTCTATAAATTCTGCGAGAGACGTGAAGTTAGTAAAGTTTGTGAAGCAGAGCGAAAATTCTAAAGATATCGACCAATGTTTCGCACGATCGACAACGATCGGCGGATCGAAGATATAGCGAGAAATCACGTAGACGTCTTCAGTCACATCTGCGTTTCGAAAGTTTGCGATAAACTTAACTTAAATGATTAGGCAATTATGACGTGACGTACTATACTATACTAAATTTATTCTTTCCCCAATAATTTTTACTCAACATAATTATATCTGATTTGTATTTCTGGTACAGGATTTTCATAGCAGCAGCCTTGCTGGTGTTTCACCATTTACATGTATTACATTTATCTTTTATATTTTTTCTCAGTTTGTAACTTCGTTATGTGATAAATTATAATAAAATAATAATAATCATTATTGATAAAAAATAGACATTATGTCATAGGTTTAACAACTGAAAGATCTAATTGATTTGCTTGTACTACATTTATTTCTTGTATTTCTTTTTATTTTTCAATCTATAACTCAGTTATGTCATAAATTGCAATATAATAATTATTATAATCGATAGAAAATAAATGTCGCAAGTTCCACAGCTTCAATTGCGTGTAATACATTTACTTGATTTATTTCTTGTATACCTTTTTATCGTTCTGCAACTTGGTTATGTCATAAATTGCAATAAAATAATAACTATAATAATTATTATAAAGGATAGGAAATAAAAACATCTCTCTCACGTCTCAAGTACAATAGATGAGAAGATTAAATTGATAGCGCGCTTAAAATTTCCACCCGTTCCCGTTGCGAAGTTCTCGATTTGGAGAGAAGGAGTTAAAGAGTGACATTACGATAAGAAATAACACATAAAAAGAGGCTATTTTGACACACCCACGGCGAGGCAATTTTGCGACGCAATCTCGCTCGAATAACGGCTGATCTACGTGGGAGATCCTGATTTACTGGCAAATGCGTAATATAAACGATAATATGAGTAACGAGCCGGATATTCTTGTGGATTTTCACAAAAATCCAAAAAAGTCCCAAGCAATAAAAGAAAATGAGAACGTATTGCTGGCGCGAATGTTGTACGTCAACATGAATCCACGGAATGATATAGGGTGGCCGACCCGAAGCTGTCGACTCGATGACTTCGGTCACTTCGGTGATGAATGCATGAGATCAAAACTTCATCTCGAGTAACTGGAGCACGTCGCTCAGCTCGAAACCATCAAATTTCCTTTTCAGTCGCTTGACAATACATAGAACAAGTGAAGAGTAATTCGAGAGAAACGGTAACACCAAGTTACTCTATATGTTACTCTATATACGCACGCACGCACACACACACACACACACACACACACATACACGTACACGTACACGTCTCGTGTAAATCGTTTTGGTAGAACATTGTAAAATTTTACGAGAAACTTGCCCGGGTTATGTCCCAGCGGCGAATAGCATGCCACGACCCCAGGCTTCGGGCTCAACTTCGTTAATGGCCATTAAAATGGCCGAGGGTGCATCACGGATATTACCTGCATGCCTGCACGTGCTATTATTGCAACCCCTTATCGTGGCTGGACGCTCGTTAAAAATTTATCTCCACTCGTGCAACGAATATTCCAACACACATTCACACATACACACTGTTTTTCTTTCTCTCTTTTTCTGAAATGCCTTTGTAAGTTCTTTCAGGCATGGACGGAAGTGCTAAATGAGATCTGGGAGCACTGTACAAAGATGTCCTAGATCCCTCGTGCCGTCCTTTAGTCGCCAATCTTTTTGGCAAGGAACCTTTGGAAGATCGAAGAAAAAGAAGTCAATTTTTCTTTAACAATTTCATGAAGCGTTTGAAATTTCGACAGACAAAATTAGCATTCGATTCGACAACAAAAAAGTAAGGCTCAACCAGGTTTAATCGAGAAACTATTAGCGATATCCTGTTATCTACTTCCATTGACGAAATTTAACTTGACAGTTATAAAGCTATTTATACCCCGACATTGAAGTACAGGAACGATCCTCGTGTTCGATGCTGCATTTAACTCGCGGTGTAACCGTTTATAGACAAATTCTGGGGCAAGTTGTGGTGTCCAAATGTCATGCTATTCTTAACGTGTGTCAATTTGATCAAATGTAATCTACCCGAACTTGTACATTCGCGCGATAAACACTGTCCTATCAGGTCACACGTGGGATCGATTGAACAATCACTTCTGGTTGTTAATAGAAGCCTCCGCGATTGATACTCGAAGGGATCCGAATGATACAGCGATAATTTTCTCGTTTATGTATTTCTCGATATATTTGATTCCGAAAGTTCCATGTATTCCAATGTAATCAATGTTTATGATATCTTTATTATTATTTTCTCATAAGTATGTTATTTCGTTATAACGTGAAATGTACGGTTTATTGATATTTATTGATACAATAGGAATTGAAAAAAGAAACCAGGACCACTTTTACATATATGGAAAATTTAGTTACCCAGATAGCCAGAGAGTCCAAAGAGATTTATTTTTTGATTCCCGATTTACGAAATGGATTCGTTTTGTTCCATTTCTATTCCGGAAATATTACTGAGAGATCGATACGAAAAGATTTTACTTTTATGTCATCAATTGTGAGCTTTTTTCAGATTCGAATCTTTTTCTATTTTTTAATTTTGTATAAATCATACTTTAGTTTTTGTGCAAATTATTTATTATTTTTATTAAAAGTAATATAAAAGTATATATATATATATATATATATATATATATAATATATGTATGTAAATATATTTGTACATATTTTTTATTTCTTTTGGAATTAATTTCAAATTGGATTACGCTAATTCATTCAGAAAACGTAAAAAGATGAACTTTTCGAGTTTAAATGGATTGTGTTATCTGGGATAAGATACTAAAAATAATCTTACTGAATTATCAAATAATTATAGGACGTTCAAATTGCTTGCTAAAATGTCAAAACTTTTTGCAGCATTTCATGCTTGCTTTCTAAAGTCTTTGTAGTGGAATCTAATTCTAAAGAATGATAAAGAGTAACAATTGAACCAGTATAGAGAAAGAGTAACTCAATTTTTTATTGTCAATTTTTTAAAGTGAGATTTCACTCTTTAAATTCCACTCTAAAGATTTTAGAGAGTGTGTGAATTTCCTACAAAATTATTTTAATAATTCAACAAATTTATATTCAGATCTGTCTAACTGAATTTTTAGATACTTCAGCAAATTGAATTTTTTTCGTGTGGAGCAAAAAATACTAGATTGATATTACGCCTCTTGTTCACGGCTGCTGTTTTCGGCGCAACTTTCTCGCGGGTGTATTTAGGTCTCCCAGGTCATCGACCCGAGAGGATGTTCCGCTCCATTCTATTATCCTCGTATACGTTGCGTTTTCCTTCCTTTCTCTCCCACCCAAAGTATACCAGGGTCCACGTCATCGTGGACCGTGTACTTGCCTCCTGTTTACACTGTCGCTTACATTGCATTAGCACAATCACCCCATCCTTCGCCTACCCTCCCGAAAGGAGACCGGGAGGAGACTCATCTAAAGAGTTTCTTCTCTCTTATATAACCTCATCTGCTCTGTTTATCTATATCTCTCCCGTGTCACTCTATCGCTCGCACCTAACTATATAAATATGCCCTGTTACACGGGCCGATGCTGCCAGACGCAACACTGAAAACCGAATCGATACGGAAAATGAATCTCGCCGGGTACACATCCGCACGCGCCGCACCATTGCCCATCTCCATCTTTCTCGTTTCCTCTCTCGCTTCTCTCTCCCTACGGCTCAATATTTCTTTCACGCGTTGTATATACCCATTAAATTCCTATTTTGAGGGGAACTCTCCGTGCGCGTTTCCCCAGCCGGTTTACCCTTGTGTATGATTTATTCACATGCACGTGCGAAAGCGGAAATACATGGCACGGGAAAATTATATTTGTGACATGGACTTACGAGAGAAGAAAGTTAATTTTTGAAGAGAAAGTACAAAGTGCACGCCCGAATGGAAAATTTCGTCACGCGGCATATAAGATAAATATATACCTGTTAATGGACAGTTAGCGGACATGACCCAATTATTGGACAAAATGACGCAAATTTAAATATCACACTTTTAATGATATAACTGTAAATAAATTCATTGTTTATAAAAAAAAAAGTCGATTTTTAATCAATAAGAAATAAAAATAATTGAAGTAGACGTTTCGATTCTTTTGGATCCTCTTCAGTAAATACATTAATGATAAAATTCAAATATATACAATAATTATCGTTAAATACAAAATTGAATATTAGACCGAGTGAACTTACATATTTGTTCATCGTAATTTAAACTGTAAATCATGTGTATCTGGATAAATCAATTCGCATTCATATGTCAATGTTCAGTAAATTCCCAAGTTTACTAAATAATCATTGAGTCAATATTGTAAATTATTTAGAATTGTACATATTAAAAGCTTAATATTTACAATTTTTGTCATTTCATCATAACTAGGTCATGTTTACTA
>Ga0157363_1006105_pt1 | contig 11306 bp, 7 predicted proteins | sample AttsexASBM1_FD_111477 | JGI IMG/M metagenome (GOLD analysis project Ga0157363, IMG submission 111477) | Fungus gardens microbial communities from leaf cutter ant in Ribeirão Preto, State of São Paulo, Brazil - Atta sexdens ASBM1 | ecosystem: Host-associated > Fungi > Mycelium > Unclassified ...
GTACAGTCTAACTTGAGAATACAATTCGTTCGGCGAAAAAATAGCGACTACAAGCATGCATAGAGCTCATACGTTTTTTCTGTACACATATCAGGACACGATATGTGCCGATTTCGAACCGCTATATATGCATCGATTGCCCATCAATATCCTGAGAGATTCGAAATTATTCTTACAATTAATTAATTGCCGTGCAAAAAATATACATATGTGTATCCGTATATGTATATCCGTTCGAATAAGATACATGCAATCATCGACGGCAACGCGTAGCTCGTAACTCGAGCTATTTGTAAGCTCTCTACTTTAACTTTATATTATTGCAAGCGGCATGTTTCTAATTTGTACACAGAATAGATATTACTATATCGCTCTACGCTATTGAAAATATTAAAAAAAAGCTACATCTGTATCCCCGAAATAATTTTCTTACTAATGTCTAAGAGATTAGAAATGACCTCATAACTTTCACAAAGGTTTTCGTAATTAAAGCATTAACTGATAAGTGATAACCATGCAAAATCGGAGAATCATTTCACCAATGTGACTTTTTATCATTTTTTTTTCCTTTTATATAACATTTCTCGAGTTGCTCATTACATTAATTGTTGCGAAAAGTCGATAAACCCGTAAGGTGTTTCGACAAATTATAAATTTAATTATAATTATAATTAATTATGTAATACACAGCCGGCTCTAGCAACTCGTGTATAGCATGCAATTCGTGAAATAACACTATAACGAAATTAAAGGGTGTCCGTGACAATTTTCGCAATCTGTATTGCAATTTCTTTCATATTCCTAATTAACACGTGATTCCAATTGCGATCGACAACTGATCGACAATCATTGTCTCTCTATAGCTCTTTCCTTCTGACTGGTTCCTTTAATAAATACCGGCATATTTACACACTGTTTATCGCATTGAAATCCTTATCAGTAGTTACCCCTTTAGATTCGTTTCGACACTTTCGATACAAATTGATTAAAGGCATCACTAATAACAATGCGCCACTTAACGCAATAAACAATCCCGCCAAGTAGAAGGATAGATTGTACGTGCCTGTGATATCGTACAGCCATCCTGAAAAAGAAATACTTTATTTTAAGAATTCCTTATTCGCTCAGCGTGTTTCAGTGTTTAGAAAAGGAAATTTTTAATTTGCCAATTGATAATTCTGTCAGAATATATTGTGTCCAATTAATATTGATCAATTCAATTTTTTGTTATTGCAATGCTTATAACTATTTTACTTATTAATTTGTGATGATGATAAAGTTTCGGGCCACTGCCACATAAGAAAGTTACCAGCTAGCGGAGGGCCCATGAGATTGGCAATTCCTTGAACGAGTAACAGAAGACCATAAGCGTTGGTGAATCTGTCTAATGTGATCAACTCAACAAGGATAATGCTGGTAAGACTGTAATTTGCTGCGATGAATAATCCAAAGGCACCAGAGATTGCACATAAAGTGTAATAGTCGTTGATAACTATTGGTATCAGAGCGGTAACGGTACCGCAGAGCGCCATGCACACTGCATACACAATAGATGCATTTACCCACGCCCTATCACCAGCCCAACCCAGAAGAATCTGTAAAAAAAAATTCAGTTTTAACACTAAAAAAAAAACTACCAAATCGAAATGCCATTTATTTAGCTAAACATTTCCACCGTTGCTTACCTCGCCGCCCATATTAGCGATTCCAATCACTGAGATCAAAATAGACGCATCAGTCTCGCTAAATCCAACTTCGATCGCATTGTCCGTTAGGTAGACATAAGGCACATCGTACCACGTGTGCAAGAGAAAGTTGCTGACGGCGAACAGTAGAAATCTTGGATCGGCAAAGTACGAAAAGTCCAGCATGTCGACGATCAAGTCCCAAAATTCCCAGAGTCCAGCATACCAAACGAGCTTCGTCTTGGCGATCGTAGTCATTGAATTTCTATAGATGTCCGGACAGCTTGAAGCTCGCAAACGATATCGATTGATGTTGAGCATAGCACCTCTGTAAGTCAGACTGTGCCTATGCATTCTGATATCCTTTAAATAGGCAGTGGGCAACTTCCTCGGTTGTTCCAACGTGCTAGATCGCCTTAACGGAGTATCGAAATTGATTTTCTTCAGCCACCATAAATATGCCGGTTCTACCGATTGATGATTATTATGATGATGATGATGATGATGATGATGATGATGATGATGATGCTGCTGATGCTGATGCTGCTCGCTGCGCAAGTCATGGCCTTTGTCCTTATCTTCAGTTAATGGACTAGGTGCAGTTATAAATCGAGCCGAGGGAGTACTCAGTTGATCGTGCAGCGCCCCAGAATCACTGAAACTCCTCGACGATATCAAAAGACTTGGATAGTTTTGCAGGAGCACATTGTAAACAGTCTCAGTCTTATTCGTACTGAGCAGTTCTAGCACCTCTAGAGGTACTTTTTCTCCATTCTTGACGAAAGTAGGTAAATTCACTAAGCTAGAAAATAATTTCTCACCACTCTCCTCGTTGCATACATCCTGCTGTCGAAGATTCTCAATAATCATCGCGTTGGTTGATGCAAAACCTCTTTTAGAATCACCGTGAGGTATTTGCGTGGTCGTGTTTGCGGAGCTGGTGGCGGAAAAAGAATCTACGCTGGAACTCTGTATTTTAGATCTCTTCTTTTCTCGATTCTTTCTCCTCTCTTGAGTTTTCGCTTTTGCTCTAGTGGTAGTCCATTCGAGGTCCCGCATCAGACATCCACATACAGCGAGATTCGAAAACAATCCTGCCAGAATCAACGTGGTTCCTCTCCAGCCGTACTCCGCTAAAAGATTTTGTGTAACAGGCGCAAAGATGAAAGTCCCGATTCCGCTACCGCATACTGATAGACCGGTAGCAAAAGATCTTTTTTTGTCAAAGTAGTACGCCACGATTACCACCGCTGCGACGAAACACAAGGACAAGCCAAAACCTGCTACAATGCCAAATGTGAAGATGAGTACTTCCATAGAGTTCGCATAGGAACTTACAACGAAACCAGTTGTTGCCAAGATGCTACCGGCTACAGATACTTTTCTACATCCATATCGATCGGTTAAGAAACTTGCCACCGGTCCCGACAACAATGGCATCGCCATAAAGAGACTACCTATCCACGCTGTCTTGGACTTGCCCTCGCCGAAATAATTAAGGAATTCGACATATATTACGCCAAAGGAAAAGGTAATGCCATCCGCGATCAAGTTTACCATAAAAGAGGCCGCTACGACGACCCAGCCCCAACCTCCGTCGGGAGGTCTAGCTTCGCAAAACTGTCCCAAACTGTCTTCGGAACTGCTTGTGGTAGATGTGGAGATTGACGGACTTGGATGCGGTCTTTCTTCAGATGTGTGACGTAGCTGTTGCTTTTGAGACTCTTTGTTGAATTGCACGTGATGCTGCTGCTTATCTTCTTTTGGAGACTTGCCGTTCACGAGTTTCTCAGTGCTCTTCTCGGTTAATGAATGACTCTTGGACGACAGTCCAATTCTGGTAGGGGATCCAAAAATTGTACCCCTTTCATTGAAAATACTCTTCAGTTTCTGCGGATTAGATGCATCCTCTCTGTAAAAGCTGTTGGGTCTCTTTGGTGAACTTTGCATATTTTGCGAATCATCTTTTAGCTCTTGACGAACTTCTCGACGTATCCTTGAGCCCAATTGCTCCATTCGTTTCGGGTCGTTTTCCACGAATCTTACTTCTTCTTCTTCCTCTTCCTCCTTCTCTTCTTCCTTTTCTTCTTCTTCTTCTTCTTCTTTTTCTTCTTCTTCTTTCTTTTGCGCATTTTCCAATGACTCCAAGTTGTTTTGAAAGTCATTGACGTATTCTAATCCCCGAACCGAGCTCGAATCCATAATCGCTTCCTCATGATGGTGATCACAATTACAATTTTTTCGATGGTTCGACATAAGTAAACCTCTGTTGGTAATTTTATCATCGCTTGTTTCGGCATACGATTGCCTCATGATCATATCATTCGTCGTTCGTTCGTCGAATCGAATCTGCTTGTCTTCATCATTAAATTTGGTCCACTCGGCCATATTGAAGAAACGAAGAATGTAAAAGATATTCACTTTTTTTTCAAGATATCAAAATACTTGCGATCCAATTTTCCTCTCCGTGAAACTGATACCGTATACGATGCGCACATATATAGACATACAAGCAATCACACGCGGTAACAAAAACTCGAGCAATTGTATTTGCAAGGAAATTTGGGCGGCCCCTTCCCCTCAAATCGAAACGATCGATTTAATAAAAATCTAATTTCGTCCTTGACTTAAACAACGGTAAACAAGGCCACTCATAAAGCTGCCTGGTGAACTGACGACGCAACGATAATAGGGACAACCAGATCGATGTAAGGTTGTCTGGCGATTGATAATCGGCACCCGGTCGACCATGCAATGGTCCACCACCATTGCAATTGCGGCTCCGGATTCTCCAAGTCCAAGTAGCACTTTGATTACTTGGGACCACCTCCTCCTCCGCGAAACGTTCGTCAACCCAGGCACCCATGCGGCGAAACGTACTGCTTCGGTTCTAGTGTTGTATTCTGCACAACAAGAAAAATCAGTCATCTCCTTGTCAGCGATATATATGCATATATGCGTCGCACTTAAATTCTCTAATTGATAGTTAAAATAGATGAGTAGATAGACATAAGTAGATAAAGAGGAAATACAAAAAAGTATGAGAAGGGAATATATACAGAAATGTGCAAGTAAATTTTCATCAATGAATCATTAAATTAAAAGAGATAACAGAAGCAATGCTTATACCATTTGTAATAGTCACGTTTTTATGATATTTGTTAGAGTACGCTTTTTTTTCTGAAAACACAAATTATCGCTAAGATACCTACTATCTATAGTTCTTTCGTTCAATCTATAGTAAATAGAATGTAAATCGAATCAAATGATATATAATATAATAATAAACGTATAGACGTATATCCCGTTACCATCTAAACGCGCGGTAATAACATGATCAAAGTGACGCACGCAGTCGAAAAAAATGTCTCACTCGGCTATATTTACTCGCTAAAGCAACATTCTCGAGCATTATTAGACGTTCCAAGTTCGATGTTTGGCAAAGACACTCGACAGTGTGACTTGCTTCTGGCATTTCGTAACCGGCCGAAGTAGCTCGAGTTAGAGTCAGCGATTATAAATGAAGCTCATTGTGTATGAGTTGCTATCAATTTAAGGATTTAACGGTGTCCACGATGATCACGCGTGTATCATACGATCTCTTTTTCTTCTTCTTTTATATCTTCTATCTAGGCTTCTTCATGCCGATTGTAATTTATTTTCAAAGTTTCATTGTTAGTATATCTACGTAAAAATTTCAAGTGCGTGCAAATATTAAAGGGTCAGTGTCGATCTGATGTAATGAGACACGACATGCGACGTGACACAACGCAACATACACATGACTTGTCGCAGTGCTGCGCCGCAATCTTCAAAAAGGTTTCATCTTTGGATGCATGAAAAATGTCTATCTCTTTATTGATTCTTCAATTTATTAGTTAATATGATAGGTATCTAGATGCCAATTAAACTTTTTTTTCTTTCTTTTTTAATGAACTGTAGAGAAATCTTAATATTACATTTCGATAGTATTTAATTGGAACTTTATTTATACAATCATTTTTTTACTGTATAAATTTTTAGAAATTTTCATTAGGAAATTATGAAAAATCTAAGGATTATATTATATATATTAAGATCATTATGACCGAATACTTCATTTTATTGCAAAATCGCATATTATTTTACAAGAAAAATATATATCAAGTACATACAAAGTGTAAAATTAAGAAACTTGAATTTCAAAATTAAGTTTAATGCCAAATAATGCCATCAATTTGACAATATATTTTATTAAATGTTTCCATGATGTCAACGCCTGTGCTCTGATAAACTTTCTGACCGATTTACTGACCGATTTAATTAAATTATAATTAAAATATAAAACAGTTAAATATGTTATAACTTCTTCTGCGTTTGTCAAAAGTAATTGTAGATTTAATGTTGACCTACATCTTGTCGAGTTACTTAACTCACAATCAGAGGAAGACGACCATTTAACTTTTTGCGTGGAACCTTACACGCGAACGCGAATGCTGCGCACGGCGCATAAATAGCCGAAATGTATTCAAGGTAGAAATTTACGCGCGAAAAATGAGCAAAAGTGCCAAAAGGTAAACTACATTTTGAGATACATACAGATAAGAGACGTGATACATTCCGATAATATGGCATATCGTCAAGTATAAAGAAAAAAAACATACAATTATAATTTTACTGAAAATTAATCTATATGTATAGAAATAACTTGTCAAGATAAAGTAGGGTTTGAGAGATAAATTATATACCTAGATACTTGAAAAAAATTACAAATTGTAAAAGAATTTATAAAACGCTAACAAAAATAAAATAAAATAACCATTTAGAAAGCAAGGCAACTGTTTTGGTGTTGGGTTAGAAGAAATTTGATAAAATTGGTGTTGATTTCGTATTATACTACAATCACGTGATATGACTTATCGAACGGACTGGCGACATATATATCTTATTTTGACGATAATTAGATTGCTTACTATTAGATTATTTCTTTTATTTTTAAAAATAAAATTCTCCGAGAGAGAGAGAGAGAGAGAGAGAGAGAGAGTCTGAAATTCATCTATTTGTTTCGTTGTTCGATCATATATAGGGACGGAGAAATAGGCACCTTTGGCCGAGAAAATTTTGCGCAATTTTGGCTTTGAGCCCATTGACAAATAAATCAGGGTACATTCACGGTCTAAATTCAACCACGGTGTTTTTGTATCGTTTACGCATTAATGGTAGAACGTTGTCGTGACTCCATCAATTCCATTGTCGTATATGATCCACGATACTTGCACTTACGTAGTTACGCGCATTTAATTGACTGCAAATTGTTTATCATAGTTTTCACATTACTATAATTTAATCGCAAAGTGGTGCAACACAACGTACTCTCGTAAATCGCAAATAATTTTAAGAATTATTGAATTCAGTGTAAATATACGTGAGAATGAGAATGAATCATATATCTCGCAAACGTGATCATAAGAGATTCATAAGAAATCGATTAATCAATGATTTGTAATGATTTGTCATTGAAGCACTATTTGTAATTAAATAATAGCAAAAAGAGGGATAGCAAAAAAGGCCTTTTGGCGGGTGCACGAGATTTATCGATCAATGTTAATGAAATAATGCTTGCTAAATGAGAAAGTGACCGCAATGTTCGTTATCAACATTGAAGGAAAACGAATCATGAACGAACTTGGAATCGTGTGTGTTATGATAACGTGCACTCATTCACACGCAGCATCATATTAAGCATCAGTAAGCGGCATTTCTCTTGCTTGAGCTTCTACAGCATTTTTTAAGAAACCGTTATAACGTACTCGAAATTATTTTATATGTTATACATATAATTCTTATTTTACAGAAATCCAAAAAGTACTCTAATTTTTGCCACGTATAGTACAACAGATTTCTTTGTAGCTACACTGGTAGTATACACTTGTACTTAAAATGAATTATATATATATATATATAAAATTTTATGAAAGCAAGATAGAAAGTTTTAGTGCGGTCCAGTGCAGCGACAAAACAAACAAGCCTAATGAAACCTGTTTGACAAGACATTAAATTCGGAAGAATGTAGTGTAGCGCAACGAAGTAAATATACAGAAAGAAATAAAAAAAATTTGTAAATTGATTAAATAATTTGTAATACATGTGACAATTAATAAATTGTTTCAAATTATGTGTTTTTTACACGTTTATAATATGTTTTTCAGCAAACATTGAAAAATTGACGGCTTATAAATATTATCGTATCTTTGTGCTTTCCATTATCTCGGACATTGTTACCGTTTATCGTATTCGTTGAAGACAATGTCTCACACACACACATATATATATAATACATATATTTATTAATTTCACGTTTCGCTTCAACGCCATATACTTTTTTAAATGTTATATCGCATTCTTGTACACAATCTGTCTTTATGATGAAACGAATAACGTAAAGTAAATATTCAATCGCGCGATGGTAGTTAATCACGATAAACGATTTCTCAGATTATAAGGCTCAGATTATAAGGCAAATTATAAGGCAGATTATAAGGCTCGAGAGGCTTTAAAGTCGTATTCTCTATGTGTAAGGTCGCTATTTATACAATACGGTGTTTTTGTCGTATTGTCGATAAATATCCAAGATAGGACAGGACAGGTCTTCAGATCTCTCTATCCTATTAGTCAATCAACAGGCTTGAAAAATTTGTAAAATTATTACAAAGCGCTTCTAAAATACTTTAGAAGCTTCACCAACTGTCGACGAATTAAATTATTCATGTTTATGATAACCTTTGACATTATCGAAACTCTATTTATTTCCTGCTCATAATTTCAATTCGAAATTAAGTATGTAAAAGTAATAATGTATGTAAGAGTACTAATTGTAAGAGAGTGGTCCTTAAATACAACTGCTATATATCATAGATATGTGTATGTAACATTTTGATACTATGATATCCGATGCGAAAAGTATATAAAATAAAATATAAAGTAAACTACAGGTAAAGAATTGACGAACCATGATGGATGGTACGATCGCTGTACATTCATTGCGTTATCCAAGTTGGTCAATTCTCGTATTGCGAAGTGACAGTACGTTGAGATGAGTCCAAAAGCGTAAGAAACGTTCGCAGTCTAATATCGAACTATGATATTGGAAATGGCGCGGATCGCTCGCGTTACCGCTTGGCCTTTGCACGAGGTCGAACACCCGCGTTCACGAGATGGCAAAATCTCCAGGTCCCGCGAAATCTCATTGCTGAAGAATGAGAGGAGGGGAGGAGGAAAGAAAAGGAGGGAGGGAGGGAGGGAGGGAGGAAGAGAGAGAGAGAGAGAGAGAGAGAGAGAGAGACAGAAAAAAAAAGAATGTACGCGTTGTCACGATCGTCAATGGCGACGAAGCCAATCATCCACGAGCAAATTATACGTTGACAAACGCGAACGAATGCGCGATTAAGCGCGATTAAGCGCGCATCTGTTCTTCACCGATGCGATTAGTGCGATATGTTCGAAAAAAATGATCGTCGACGATGAATGTGAATCAGCGATCCATCATCGCATCCGCGGGGACAACAATGTCTTTCATCTCGAAATAAAGTTTTCCACGCACAGATATGAAAGTGCTCTCGGCTGCGAAAAGATCGCCCTTGCCGTTTGTCTTGCCGCGATCGGCATTGCGCGCGTCGCGCACAGAAAGATGACCGGGCTAATACTGATAGCTGGTACCCGTTCTCGCTGATACATATGATATGACCATTGGCTTCGAACGCGTTTCGTCATGACGTCACGATATGTGCCGATCTTCCATGCATCGTGACGCAGTGATGAGGGTTCACTCCGCATGATACTATTTATGACAATTGCCGAAAAAAGAAAAAAAAACACGTTTCATCGATTGATGATTAATTCAATATTTTTCGATCACTACCTACAAAGATTAAAGTTTTGTCTTTGTCGACTAATATAATTTTGCATTGAGATAATTACAAAAGCCAAACAAACGATAATTAAATAGAAAGCTGCAAGTGTCTATAATAGTGTCGCACAAAGGGGATTCCCCGCAATCTTCTCTTACAACAATGGTTAACTACCGATATATTTGTTATTTGCACTCGTTTCTTACAAATCTAATGGTAATTCACATAACGAATGAAAACGAGCATGCAAGATGCACCATCTTTAAAACGGTTTCCGGACTAACAATGTGGCAAATAATTTCCACGTATACAGAGTGTCTCGATATTTGCAAGAATACTAAAATACCATAGCAAGAGAGAGAGAGAGAGAGAGAGAGAGAGAGAGAGAGAAAATTGCCGAAAAAATAAGTTAAAAGTTTTTTCCAAGCGGTTACAGTTTTTTAAGTATAAAGATTAAAAATTGACTAATTAAATGGATTACAATCGAGCTGGTATCGACTCATGAACATGCAGGCAGCCATTTAGCTTAACTGTAATTAATCAATTTTAAATCTTCATTTATCTCAAAAATTTACCATTTTTTTCATTTCAAGCAGTAGTTTTTAAGTCATAAATGGGAGAGTAATAAAAGCATAAATTAACTTCTAGTAGGTAAAAATTCACGAAAGTAACTTTTAGGAGGCGAAAATTGAAACATCAAAATGTAAAAGAAGCGTAAATGCATTCGTTTCGTTTACGCTTTTGTTACTCTTCCATTACATCCGATTTACGTTCCGATTTTTATTTTCATCAGATTTTGATTTGATTCGCAAATTTCGAGACATCCTGTATAAAGTTTATCACACGAATCATACAGTTGTACAGATAAGAAACAATTTTCTTCTCTCACTTATATATACCTAACATCTTACTCTATGTTTTAAATTATAATAATACCTACTTAATTAAGCTCTTGTTATTATTTAGCACTCAAGCTGAAATTCCTTTTCCTTTTCGTTCAAACTTATAATCGAGCGATTGTAAAACTATATAATCGTCGCATTATATAACAATGGATTATTTTCCAAGTACATATGAAGCAAGTTATCTTTATTGTTTTCTCTGCTATATTCTTATATAGATATTGATAGACATTATTTTTTTATACGATATCAAAGTCATATCGTAAAAGACCTTCTCATGAAAATTGCATTTTCGATATGGAGAAGATAATAAAAGTAGATTCAGACTTGGAACTAATCAAAGATAAGCGTAATAATATCAAATATATCTTATCTTTGTACCTGCTTTTCGTCAGAAAATGACGATACAGTGAATAGCACGCGCGCGCGTGTGTGTGTGTGTGTGTGTGTGTGTAAAACAGCTAAGTATGTATGTACATGAACAGAATAACATGCATCGATATATAATATACGTCCGTCATAATTCGTCGAGAGGCAAAAAATAATCACATATCGAGGAAAATCCCGTGTAATTGAAAAGTAAATTAAATACTGCGATATTGGTATCCCGCTCATTTAAATCGCATAATCGTAAAATTCTTTAAGACCGCAGAAACCTGGGAAATTTCCAAAGAACAAGGATTTCTAGGTAAAACATTTGGCGAGGCAAAAGAAACAAACAGAATAATTATCGTGAGACCAGCGTACACACACACACACACACACACACACACACACACACACACACACACACACACACACACACACACACACACACACACACACACACACAC
>Ga0157363_1006106_pt1 | contig 11305 bp, 7 predicted proteins | sample AttsexASBM1_FD_111477 | JGI IMG/M metagenome (GOLD analysis project Ga0157363, IMG submission 111477) | Fungus gardens microbial communities from leaf cutter ant in Ribeirão Preto, State of São Paulo, Brazil - Atta sexdens ASBM1 | ecosystem: Host-associated > Fungi > Mycelium > Unclassified ...
AAATAATATTTAATTAGTAAAAAAAATATCTAAAAAATTTTAATTATTCAAAATTATTACAAAAAATATTTAACTTTTTCGAAGAATGTTTCCATAAAGTTTTTCCTATAAAAGTGGGGAAACTTGAACAAAAATATACATGATAAACGAAATTTGAACATTTTTTTTTATTAAATACGCAACAGAGTGATTCAAGTTTTCCGTTCCTTTCCGATTTTTTATTTAATTTTCGAAGATAGAATTGACACAGAAATTTGCTTTTCCTTCCATTTACGAGAAAGATAGTTTAGCGGGTAAAAGCACTTACTTCCAGTCGGGTAGTCAAGTCGGCGTTTCTGCAACATATATAGGATAGAAGACATAAATTAAAGCTTGAGTGAAAATTTAATTGAAAATAATTTCACAATGAATTTTATTTATAATGCATTGGCAGTGTAAACTGCACTGGCCACATTTAAAAATAAATAAGAAAATCTTGAGAGCAATTAAGATAATTAAAAACATAAAATTAAAATAAGCCTTGTAAAATTAATATGCTAAACATTTCCTTTTCACACAATAATCAATAAAATAAATTTTAATTTACATGTAAACCGATTTACTTGTATTAAAAGCACTTACCTCGTAATCACATGGCAGATTTACGTTCTTCGTCTGCATTTTCTGTAAAAATGAAAAAAATGATTGTAAAAGTGATTGTAAAATTGAAAAATTAAAAATTTTTATTTGTGAGATATTTGTTACACAATATAATATAAAATCGAAAGTGCATCATTTTTTTTTTAATCGCTTAAAAACTAACCGATATTTTTGTAATATTTGTCTAAATTAAAATCTAAAATTTATGTTACATAAAATATTAAGTTAAGTTTATATTGTACGTTAAAATCTAAATTTTATGTAACATATTATTCGCAGATTTAAGATTTTTATTAACATCGAGTTATTAATATTCTTATAAAGATTCTTAAATTAACTTTGATTAAATATATAGAATTTCTCTTGTTCAACTAAATTTTATGTTTTTTTGCCTCGTCAGTTTTGCTGATTTCTTCCAATTTCTTCTACATCTTTTACTGTAAATAGAGCAAGACAGCAATTTTTAAATAGAAAATAAGATATCACGTTCTGCAAGCACTAGCAGCCAACTACATACGAAGCGACCTACATTTTTATTTCTATCAATTTGATAATAATAATAATGACTAAATACATTTATTTATTATTTTCATTACTTACAAATGCATATCTATACTTGCATCTGTGTAAACATTTAGCGAAGCAAATGTTGTCGAATGTTTTTATGCGCGCGCATGTTTATTATACGATCGATCGCAGTCGTAAAAATGAAACATGATACAGGGCCATTGTGAAACTCGCACAAACAACAAAGTTAGATTCTGTAGAAATGGTCAGAATGTGGCTGATTGTTGCCGCACGGTGTGGTATGGTTTATGAATCGAATCCGTGCCCAAAGGACTTCACCTGTAAACAAGAATGAGGGAGGGAGGGCCTTCGGTTCTTCCGACTGAGAGAGAAGAGCTCCCTTCGGTTCCGTGACCCGCAGCCATTATGCGTCGGAGCATTTTCTCACGAGATACCCCGCTCTAATTATATGTCTAGCCTCTGCTCCTGAAACCTACGGCTTTATTGCTAAATATGCTCGCGCTATGAAACGGGCCCCCCGAGGAAAAAATCTAATTTCTACTTCGTGCTCCGTACTTAGGGAGCCTCCAAGTTTCGCGGGACCAATGGCTGCGTTCGAAAAACACGCGGCGGCCGTTCGGCTGCGACCCCGTAGAATCTCGACGATGGTATAATCTCTGGTTAATCGCATAATACCGACAGCCGCGACATCATAAACGGGCGCCCCGACGAACGAGAGCGTCGGCCGCTTCGAAAAGACGCTCGAAAGCGTTTCCACGTAATTAATCCTTTTAAACCCCCGGCGATTGTAGTAGCGCACTCCGAAAGCATTTGAACGTCATCCCTTCACGGAATATCATATTCGGATCGTATTATATCCGAAACGTTGCACTGCGAGATCGATAGATAATAAAGTCTCATACACAAATACATTCATTATTATTCACTTGCAATTAACTATTTTACACCACCAGATGCGCTGTGAGGAATATTTAGACATTGCCAATGAAACAATGTATTTGTAATGGACTATGATAGTAAAAAATGTTACGATTGTTGCTCGCGCTTATATGTAGCCTTACACACACGAATCCTTCAATATTGGAGATAATGTATTTTGAATGGATTTTTAAATTTAGTTATCTTTTTTCGCAATTTTTTATATTCAATTTTAACTTTTTGGTGTCACAATACGGGAATAATACACTTGAATTTATATCCAACTAATTCGATTGCTTATACCTTTCATAAAAATGAACATATTGTAAAAAATTATTTTTAATTGAAATGCCAGACAAAGAATACAATAGTACCAAAATGTAAGTCTGTGTATAGTGACTGCAAATATGTATTTTTATTAATAGAAAAGTTATTAAGTGATAGAAAAAATATTAAAAAAGCATTGGAAAAAATCATGTATGCCAGATCCAAAATGGTATCGAAGGGTTAAATAAGTTTCAAATTGAAATTCTATTTAAAATTTATATTAAATTAAATTCATCTCTAAAAGCTTTAAAAACATATTGTTATTTCTAATCGCCTCTCTATAATTTAAAACTTATTAAATTTACGTCTTTGAAGGAAAAGTCAATTTTTTTAATTCGTAGAATCTTCCTATGCGAAACATGGCTATGTTTATACAGGTGAATTCATATTCGCATACATAAACAAAAGAAATAAACTGTGACATTTGTATCTTGCCGACTGTAATAACGATAACTCTCTCGTTTTGTATGAAACTCGAATACGTTGGATGCTTATAGAACAAGCAGTACAGCTAAGCAATTCTGTCATATATAAAATATGTGTGCAGTAAAATGCACGAATACCAGCTCTCTCTCTCTCTTTCTTCCTCCCTCTCTCTCTTTCTCTTCTCTTTTCGTAGAAGAATCAAGAACGATTGCGCTTTTGTTTATAGAACTTAAACTGAAAACTGGAGTACTACTGTTCCCAATAACGGGTTTGTTCGCGTGTATGCGGCTGTATTTGTGTGTATGAGTACATACATGTATACGCATATGTTCGAGACCGCTACACGCTCAATAATCAACCGAATTGGTGAAACCGTATGTTGTGTATCTGACAGGATATCCTCCATCAGCTTTAGTCGAAAGCGTTCGGGATGGTTCTTTTTTTCATGCTAAAAAATCTGGTGCTACATCCGTTCTCTTGCAAGACTTTTGCCTCGATAATTTCGATCGACTTCCCTGTCGGTTTCGTCAAACTTAGCCTGTTTGGTCGAAAATTCGAACCGAAAATTTTACCATCTTCTTGGCAATTATCAAGAATATTAAGTATCCGTTTGCGCGGCGAAAAATGTTTAGGCAATAATCGGCAGTAATTAAAGCGATTGAACAAATGACGATAAAACAAATAATTTTTATTATAAATTTATTTTTTCTGTGACATTAGTTCATATAAAATTGCGAAGTGTTAGAGAGAGAGAGAGAGAGAGAGAGAGAGAGAGAGAGAGACTTCCTTTTTATGCAAACTAAGTCTTAAAATTGAAAATTCTAAAATCAACAAATTAAAATTGAAAAAGTTTTGTAATTAATATCCCTTTGTTGAGAATAAATAACTCATTAATAAGCCAACTTCTATTAAAATTCATGATTAAGGTAATATACACCTTGGTTATAAATATAATAAAAATAAGATTCAGGAAAAAAATATCACGTGTATATAAGAGCTAAATGCGAGAAGGCAATGTCATTAAATCAATGAAGAAATGCTGATAAAAGTATCGCAGTATTTATCAATTAATAAATTATGTACATCAAGATAGAAATCCTGATGATTGATATTAAGTAGGAAAATAAATAGTGTATATACGTTAACTTGTTTCTTTTCAGTCGTACAGCACAATATTTACACAATAATTATCGGACATGAAGTCTAACATGTAATATTTTGAAAGATGTAATTCACACCCGAAGCTCATTTCTCTCTCAGATTTTCTATATAATTAACATATAACGTTGTTTGTAGGCGTGCAAAAGGATTGGTTAATTTTAAACTCGAATCATAACTATCTCGGGGTCGTGCGAATTTACGCTCGCCTTGGATATGAAAAGTTTAATAAGCTACAGGTCGCGAGATGAAGCTCAGCTATTCAAATATGGATATTTTCTCTATTAATGGAACTGCATATCCATATTGGCCGTAAACGCGTTCAATTAATTCGTCGGATGTCGATTTTCCTAATGTCTTCCAAATGGCTCCATTACGCGTAAATTCAACTGCTGCTTATAAATAAAATATGTAATCGAGATAAAAATAGAATGTTTGTTAGGTTATTATTTATTTTATTACTAGCTTATAAATTTTTTATAAAGAAAATTAAAAAGGAATTAAAGAATGCACTCGCGATTATTTAATCTTTTTTAATTGTAAGTTCTCTTATTACGACTATTTAACTGACAGTTATTTTAAAAGTAGTTTTTAATATAAATTAAATGATAATATATATGTAACGCAGAAAAAAAGGAAAGCTATCTCGGCGGTTTCTTCTGCCTCTTATTGATGCGAGGACATCAAGTGTCACCCATCTCAAGTTTCGACCTCTCGAGGCCGCGCCTGTGCCTAGAATTATAATTTTGTTCAGAGTCAGGATTCTTAGAAAAATCCTCGAAGCGCGCGCGCGCGCATTCTACCGCCGTCAATCGAGAATGTACGATACGATCTATGATAAGGAAGTCACAGACTTGAATTTACTAGAACTTTGCTTTCACGTCGGGCAAAGACCTTTGTATAAAAAGAGACTTCTTCTTTTTCGTACCATACAAGAATTTCTCATGATTATTTAATTTGTCAATAAATAATATAAAATATTCCTGCTAGAAATTGCAGCTAAACTCTTTTTTTTTTTCAAAGATTCTGATAAAGTTGTTACACGAACTAAATTTTTTTTTAATGTTATTAAAATGGCATAATACAAGCATATCTCTTTTTTACAATAAAATTATTTTTTTTTAAGACAGTAGGTAATTTGTTATATTATAACAATTTTTTATAGAATGATATGAAATATACATGTGGAATACTAATATATATTTTTTATGTCATATGCGAAAATTTAAAGCAGAAAATAATCAGTCATTTGAATAGATAATATTTTCTTCAATGTTTTTTTATAATAACAGGAAGCAAAGGAAATTAAATTTAGCTGCTTTTAATGCAATATATATTTCTGGAATGTTTTAATTTATATTAAAAATTATTTTTAGCAATTAATCGCTTTTAAAATAAAATGTACAAATTACATAAAAATAAATACTAGATATTATTATACATTATGTATGCATTTTATTTTTTAATAGTAGAGCTTGTAATATTGCAATAAAAAAACTTTCACATTCATAAATATTTTATTAAAATGAATGAACAAAATCTTTATTGTAGTTTTCACGCAATTATAGCAAACTGATTTTAATATGACTGTGTTGTACTAAATAAAATTGAAAAAAAAAATTGCACTTAAATGTTATGAAAATTCATGAATGTCGAATGCTCAGAAAATTTACTTACAGGTGCAAAATCAAGATACGTTTTTGTACTATGGCAATTCTTAATGATTAACGACCTCGATTGCATTTCACGTGCGTGTACGCGCTACGCTCGTGAACACGCGGATTGGTGCATCATGCATCAGCCGTGCGCTTTAAACCGTGATGCAACGCGATATATCGCGGCATACGCGACGCTAAGAGTAGACTGTTCTCCACTTAAGAGGATCTAGGTATGGTCAATGCGGAGCACGCACCGCGAAGCGTGATACTCGTCGGAAGTAACCGACCCGTTACAATTGCAAATTACATCTCCCCATGACTTTCCTACTCCCGTGTAAACAACAAGGACAAATAGCGCTGGATTGCATATTTGCTCGTCGCGGTATCCCCGCCGCCATCGTACGTGTTTGAATTGTTAATCGAGTTTGCGTAATAAAAATTGCATATCGCTCGTTGACGCATTGGCGGATTGGAGAAAAAACATCAGAAAAAATTCGACGATGCGTTTCGTAAGATACGCTCAGTAGATAATAGAAGTAATAACGCGGGAAAATAAATTAGAGCAATTATATTCTGCTGATAATTAGGCCTATCATTACAGAATATTTTGTAAGGTAATCATGGCTGCTTCACTAATTAGAACCTCTATGCTGCTATTATGTAACGTTCATAAATAAATAAATACTTATTGACTAATCATTTATTTTTCTAAATTTTCTATCAGATAAGATACATTTGATAAAATTTTTTAAATTGGATTTAAAAAATATTTATATTTTCTATATGTTTGATCTCGACAATAACGAAATTATATATGTCATATACATATTATATAAACAATATAATATATCTAAATATAATATATCTATTAATATTATAATATGATGAATATAAACATTATATATTTATACTATATATATTTAATTTATCTACTTTATTCATTAATAAACCAATTATATAAATCAGTAATTTTCAATTTTTTTTTATACCGTACATACCATTTCGTTGATTACATATTTAACGTGTGAAAAATTTAATCTAATTTAAAATAGATTAATTAACTAAAAAGAGTGAGCAGGCAGAGATAAGTACACTGCACTGTTATGTAAAAATATTGCAGATGTAATGCGGTGTATGTGAAATTGCGAGCTTAACATCTAATTTTCTCAACTTTAAACACAAATAAAAGGCGATCATTATTTAATTACTCTTGCGCACCTCCGCGCTGAGTACGTATTCAGGGAAATACGTATAATTAAAATTGCTTTTATTGACAAATTGTCAATTAAACTAACGTAGTTTAAAATGTATTAATTGATGAAACAGATCCTATCCGATATCAGAAAAAGGTGTGCCAGTACATTATTAATTAATGTGATCTCGAAAACTGGGTTAATGAAAAACTAATCTCGAATAATACTGTCACGAGATCATTATCCTGGTTATCCAGATATCGATTGGATTAAGTTCCAATTAAAGAATCAGATGATTGAAGAATTAAATTGTCGAAAGCTGCTTTGATCTTGCGTATCAAATAGTGATTGTAAAACGACCAATTATTTTGAAGATAAGTCCCAGTAGCTGGACATTTAAGCGTAAGTTGTCATAAGTAAATACTATTTATAATATACTAAAAGATTTTTAATATTTGTATTCATTTGAAAATTCAACAAGATTCTTATGCAAAGAAAAATTATTTGAATCCACTGATAACAATTATTAATTAAAATATTTAAATAAATAATAGAATATGCATCAATATACTAGTGGCCAGACAGCCGGTCGGACACCAAGACGTAATTATCCCAGTGTCCGACCACAATTAGAAAATTAGTATGCTAACGGGAAATATTAATATAAATAGATGTTTAATAACAAAAGACAACTAATTCAAATTGATCTTTAAGGTGAAAAGCATTTGAGACTAATATTAATTAGGTACTGTCCGATCCCAATGACTAGACATGTATCTGTGTCTGGACATTAATTTACACAATTTATGTATTTAAGTTAATATTAATCTCAAATAAAACGCTTTTTAAAACACAATATATTATAATTTAATTGTAATCTTTAAATACAATTAAATTACAATACAGTAATAAAAAAAGCATTTGAGATTAATAATAATAAATTTTGTGTTCGGACGTAGGTACGTGTCATAGGGACGTTTACCTCTCGATTTTCCGTTCACACATTCTAAGGTGTAAAATATACGCATTCTACCAATCTCTTCTCAAATTTGATCTTAGCATGAACGTTCTGATTATCGGCGGATCCGCCATCGATGTAACATCAAGTCCGATTACTCGCATGCAATAGATAGGTAGGAATTAGAATCGCTATTGCGTGCGGCAACTAATTATGGAATAATCATTCTGACAGTCCAGCCACCAGGTGCGTAAAAATAGCCAATGAAACGAAAGGTATTTCATACATGTATGTGTTGTATGGAATATTATTATTAAGTCTATGAGTAATTTCAATCGTAATTGCGTACCGAACAACAAAATAAATCTGTCTGTCAAAGAGTCTGAAATAAATACCGAGCATAGATTAAAAGTGCAGAGACTAAAAACGACGGAAAAATTATAATACTTTACAAGTGGCATTAATTACAAAATATAATTTTTCTAAATAAAATACGCTAAAAAACACTAAATAAAACACGCGAGAATATCTTCTTGACTTTAAAGAAATAAATCGTTGTAGAAGAAACGGATTAAAAGATTCTATATTTATAGTAGTTGCCACATTTTGGATTACCACGTTTCTCTATCTTCCGGCGATAAATGCTGTTAACATGTTTCTCCTTTACAGTTTGCTTGTCCAATAAAAGAGAAACATTTAGCTATTGCTAGGTGGGACCAAGAGATAGTGTAATTTTACAACACTCTCAGCGAATGGTGGTTTCATTCGTTTTCAAATAGTACTATCTGGAATAGTACTATCTGGAATCTTGCGATCTACTTCAAAATAAATTAACAGATTTTGCTTTAGTGTCTTAAACGGTGCATCTTTCAATAAATTTTCTTCTGATTCTAACATGTTAAAAGAAGTAAAATTTATTATATTTATTACTTTATCATGATAAAGTAATAAATATTATAATTTTCTACTAAAGAAAATGAAATATTTAACATAATTTATTTGATTTAAGTTTTTTATTTTAATCTTTTAATGTAATTACACTATATAATGCTATGAATAATTATAATTAATAGTCCTATTTATAATTCATTGCGGTGATAATGGAATAGTTAATTTTGCCTTTCTAAATTAATTTGTTTTAATACTATAACATTATTTTAATGTGTTTCAGTCCTCTAATTCCTGCATATATAAAACTATTTTAAAGCTCCATTTTTAAAGCTTCGGTAAGGAAAATGCAGTTCACGCTTCGCAGCATTTCGCAATGCAATATGGCCGCGATGTAAAAGCAAAGAGATTATGATCCCATTTATACCGTAAATTCCATTGAAAAATTTATGCGTCGCTACTTCACCGGAATGTCGCGGTCAATTATGAGAACGAGTGATTCCTTGCTCTTTTATTATTTTTCACAAGGCAAATAGCAAGATGATATGAACTCATAATGGAAAAAAAAGAAAACGTGGAAATATTCCGAGGGATGATTTATCTAGATACTCTCCATGAATACTCCCCGTTTCCGTGAAGAAGCATTCCGGAGTGCATTCAAATTTACGTCAAAATCAACTGTCAGAATACTTAATCACGATGTTTACAACCAGTAAACGAATTATGACATATAAATATTAAATAAATACGAATCCAACAGGGAGCAATAAATTACTATCATAAAGATAAGTAAATTACATAGATCAGGTATATAGATAATTAACACATAAAACTATATAATTGTAATTAATTTTTTATTTGCTACATCTTAAGCCATAATTTTTCAAGATTCCTTAGAATGATATAGAATTATAAAAGAAATGTTTCTTTATTATGAAAGGAAGCGGAAACTAGTAATACTATAATAAGTAGAGAAGCTAAATAGATCTTGATGCCTAATAATATTTTTATGTAAATTTTAAATATATTTTCCAGCTCTATAAACTGCGCGCCAATTATTGTCTGACTTGAAACACAATCATAAACTAAAGCTAAAGTAATATCACAAATTAAATTGATAGTAGGATGGTATAAAGAAGTCCAGGTTCGAACTCTGACTGGAGTAATATTTTTCATAATAAATTTTTTACAATGTTTTAAGATCCTTATTAGCATTATTGTTCAAAAATTGATAATTACTTTAATTTAGATAATTATTTATATTAATTTATTATTATTCCAACTTTACTTTATGAATTCATTTCAAGTTTGAAGTAATCAGCGCACAGTTTATAAAGTTGGAAAATATATTTAAAATTTACATAGAAATATTCTACAAAGATTCAACAGCAAGAGCCTCGACCGTATCTGTCGCTTCTCTACCTATAATTATTCATATAAACGGTATAGTTTAATTTACTTTTATTTGGTATAATTATAATTTAAACAACCTTTTAAACAACAAAATTTAAAATTCCTGCAGTATTTTATTGTACCTATAAGTTTAATATTATAAAAAAAACATTCGTTATATTAATTTACAAAAGTAAATTCAGGCCGTTTTAATTTCGACGAGATTTATTTTTCGATACCGCAGACATATGTGAAATGTATGTCGTTCCTATAGGTATCAGCAAAATTATGGATTCAAGTAAAAATATTAAAAACTTTTTATTTGCTCACAACAACGAAGCGCGAAAATAGATAATAAACGAGAAAAGAGAGATGGAATTCTTATCAAAGTAAAAGCATTTTTATGAAAAATTTTAATAGCATTTTTCTAAGTAAATTACAGGGAATGCTGCAAATAAATTGTATTCCGATGAATGCATTATTGTTATCCTCTATAATAAAAGAGATTATTTTTCGAGAGAAAAAATTTATTTTAAACAGAGGACTTACCAATATTCTAGGAAATTTCCAATACGCGTTGTATCACAACATTCAGAGACTCTCACATTCAATGACGATTATTATGAATGTATAACTTGCTTACGCTTCACAGAAGTATGACTTGTTCAAAATTGTTCGTACGTATCGTATTTTAAATCGGTACAATAATAAATAAATCTGCGTTATTATTACTTCGATAAAATTAATGAACTATGAATATGCATAAAATAAATTGCAAAATTATAAAATATTGTGAGATAATAACACCAAACAACACATGACACATTTCCAGAATTGATTTGTTTAGAGATTTCTTATATTTTATGAAAAAATGTGATGAATCCGACACGTTTCGTTTTATTGCGTGGTAGATTTATTTTACCGGAAAGACTATCGAGACAACGTCGGTTCAAACGCGCTCTTCGTGACAAACTGACTTTAAGAACAGGCGTGTGGGGGCAACGGAACCTTGCGGCTTTCGGGCGGGTTAATACGAGTCCTGATTGGAAGTCTGCCTCACGCGTAAGTTCTTTCCCTTCTTTGTTTGACCCTTCTGGCTCTTAGGATTAAATTCAAGAGCTCGACAGTGATCCCCTATACGGAAGCTACGTTGAAGGATTACATTCACAATATATATATTTTTAATTTTTTGCTCATTTTGTATTAATGTTTATATGCAT
>Ga0157363_1006107_pt1 | contig 11304 bp, 11 predicted proteins | sample AttsexASBM1_FD_111477 | JGI IMG/M metagenome (GOLD analysis project Ga0157363, IMG submission 111477) | Fungus gardens microbial communities from leaf cutter ant in Ribeirão Preto, State of São Paulo, Brazil - Atta sexdens ASBM1 | ecosystem: Host-associated > Fungi > Mycelium > Unclassified ...
ATATATATATATATATATATATATATATATATATATATATATATACATATATGAGTGTATACATCTTTTATAACTCTGATCTTTCATAACTCTGAATAAAAATTATATTAAAACAAATTTATTATAAATTCTGTGAAAATTACATATGAAAATAATACAATCCTATTTCATTTTTATGTTTTAGATTTTCAATTTGGAATACAATACTGGGATCGTCATTACTGACGATGCCATGGGGAATTACGATGGCCGGATTCTTTCCTGGAATTATCCTCAACTTACTGATGAGCGGATTATGCCTGTACACTGCTTATCGTCTCGTAGTTGCACATGCATATCATGGTAAAAAACTCTTCTATCATAAAACTTTTATCATAAATCATAATATAATTAATAATATAATTAATATAATATAATTAATAATATTACGATTAATTAGGTGGTGGATCAGATGTAGAAGTTTTAGACTTGTGTCGGATATATCTCGGCAAATGGGCAGAACATATCGCTAGAATCTTTAGTATTGCCGTATTGTTGGGCGCAACTATAGCTTACTGGATATTAATGGCCAATTTCCTGTATAATAGCGTCAATTTTATTTACGGTAAATATTCTCGTCCTAACATAAATATAAGATATGTGTTCTCGTGAACTATCTCGGAAAACAATATTTTCATTTTGCAGATAGCATAGCTGGCTGGTCAACACATCGTGTATCTGAAAACATTTCATATAAAGAAGGTATATATACATGTATAGATACAAAGTTTTAATTTATTCCTCGAGAATAATGTCTCCACTGAAGTTTTATCGTTTCGATTTACAGTGTTGTGCCCGAAAGAGCAAGACAATAATACTATTGTAACTTATGAGAAAACATATGATATGCTGGGACCAGCATGGGATTTACGAAACACAGTGCCTATGTTTTTGGCCTTACTAATATTTCCTCTTTTAAATTTTAATAGTACGACATTTTTCACAAAGTTTAATTCCCTCGGTAAGTATACGGTATACATATATATGCATCATTAGCCATTTTTAATACCATCTGAATGTATATACTTTTAATATCTTATTGTATATACAATTCTGATTAAAAATCTGCTATTACGAGATATAAATTTTTAATATGTATCTATCAGGAACAGTGTCAGTTATGTATCTGATTATCTTCGTTATAATAAAATCAGCATCGTGGGGCATCAACATGGATCAAGTCGAATGGACAATGAGTTGGGTAATACGGCCCACGTTTCCCGCACTTACCGGGCTGTTAGCAATGTCATTCTTCATTCACAATATTGTAATCAACATAATGCAGAATAATCGCAATCAAGAAAAGAATGTTAGTTACTTTAAATCGTATTTTCTTCTTGTATATTGATCCCTTGCAAAGAGTAAATAGAAATGATTTTATTTTTAGGGAAGGGATTTAACCATAGCATATTTCCTCGTCACGTTAACTTATATCATCGTTGGAGTAGGGTTTTTTATGTGCTTCCCACTGTCTAAGTCGTGCATAGAAGATGTAAGTATGCATAATATCTTTCTGTAAAAACGATAAAATATTCAATATGACATAAAGTTTTCTAAACTAGATCTTATTTTATTGTAGAACCTACTAAATAATTTTCAAAAATGGGATGGCCTTACGATAGGTGCTCGTATACTATTACTTTTTCAATTAGTGACTGTCTATCCTTTACTCGCGTATGTACTACGTATTCAATTACTCTCATGGATATGGAAAAGAGCGTCTAACAGAGGCTTAGTGCTCTTCATTAATCTCGTATTAGTTTCTATATGTATCATTTTCGCGATGTTTGTACCTTACATCGGAACTATTGTCAGGTATACTGGCGCTTTAAGCGGACTTATTTACGTTTTTACTTTCCCGAATTTACTACATTTATCCATTTTGAAGAAAGAAGGAAAACTAGGTATATGTTCGATATTATTTCATTTAGCTATACCTGTTATCGGATTTTCAAATCTCATTGCTCAGTTCTTTATCACAGATCATTAATCATATAATTAAAATCTTATAGACTGTGTATATACAATTGCATTTATGTATATAATATTTAATATTAATTATTTATAAATGCAATTACGTACATATCATTATGCATTTTAAAAGAATCCTATAGTGTTCAAAAATTCTACAACATCTAAAAAAGTAGATTTAAATGTAATAGATAGAAAAACGTTGGTGCAAAATGCATATTTATTGCATTGAGTAGTCCGTTATAATAACAGAAACTTACGAGTTGAAAAGTGTATTAAAATTTAAGATAGCATGATAGAGATTATATATAAGTAGGTCAGAGCTGTTTCATAAACATAACAAATGACATAATTTATTTAATTATTCACGGCACATTAATCTAGGAATAATACAAATTTATTTTCTTACTGTAAATACAAAGATCGTTAATGTATGTACTTTAATAAACATATAATAGTATTAAATACACAATAATTATTTTGTATTATAATTTATTCAATCTAAGTATATATATCCTTTGTTACCTTAAATTTAACGCTGAGATATCTTGTAAACCCAAATGGTATCAACTCCATGTCCAATCGTCATAACAGGATGCGTGTTAGGAAGAGGAAATCTACATGCGATTACGAGGGAATCTTTGCGCAATTCGCTTTTAAACTTTTTTTCAATATCTTCCATCTGTAAAAAAGATGATTTCTTGATATACATTTTTTTCTCGAAGATCACGATGAATATTAAGGAAAAATTATATAATAATTTAAAATTATAAATAAAAAATTATAAAATACCATTTGATCTACTCCAAATATAACGATATTATCATATTTTCCTAGGTGGTGTTTCCATAAATCTTGTTTGTGAAACGCAGTGTCGCTCGATAGACCGTTAATCAGTGCTTGAAGCCTCGAATACCATACTAGCCAGGTATTTAACTCGATACCATAGGCTTTAAAGCCACATTTTGCCGCTGTGAGAACCTATTTATAAATTATCATTTGTTGCGATCGTTGGAAGAGAGAAAAAGTTTATCCCTGTTTGACATTTCACGGAGTATGTCTCTTGCGTATAGGATTACCAACTGTATTTTTTTAAGAATATTCTTTTTAAAGTTGTTTAATTAAAATTTTATATTTATAAAATTATATTAATAAGAGTTGTTCATAAAAATTATATTCCAGAAATTTTATTTTATTTTAAATACTTACATCTAATGTACAAAAAAAATTATAATATATATAATATATATAAATGACTGACTGGACCGATGTTAAGATTTTAAACAAGGAAAAATAGATTTTAAACAAGGAAAAAATATTATAAATAAAAGGCTAATCTCTGAAATTGAACTTGCTGCAACGTAGAACAATATACGTTTTCAATCTTCTCAAGGCAGAAAAAAAGTACTAGTTATTACCAACATTAATTATTTTGAAAAAGTAGTTCATATGTGAAATTCTATACATGAAAAATTCTGATGTATGGAGTATTCTATACACTTCCCACAAAAATGATACCCAAGGCTTTATTCTGTATTTATTTATGATTCTAACAAATATGCTCACTTGTTCTTTATTAGTTAAGACTTCTTGGAATAAACGTTTTACCAGATATAAATGTGCTCTATTTGACGACTCATAAGACCTTAAATTATAATGTAAGTTTTTGAGCAGCAAATTGAACTGAAATATTCCATCGTGCATTTAATATTTCAGTCTGATATTTTAATATTGGACTATCAAAATATGTATTCTTCTAAATAGAATAGACGATTGAAGATTTTATCCATGAACAATTATTTTTGACATTACACTCATGACATATCATCAGTTTTACAAAGCGTCTCATTTATATACATCAAAATATTAATTATATACATCAAAATATTTATATTATCAAAATTTAATGTAATGTTCCATATTTAAATTTGTATTATTTATTTGTTATACTGAAGATGATTTAAATTATGTCAAAACATTTATTGCCAATTATTAAGTCCATTCTTTTTAGCTTTTGCATTATTCAGTTCATCTTTCTTCCTTTTTCCTTCAAGAGAAAAAAAGAAGAAGAAAAATGAATTGGTGCAAAAGTTCAGCTAAAAAGAATAGGCCTTATGTTACACACAAGTTTTACATGTTATCGTTCAGTGTCGACTTACATTGGCTTGCATTTTTTACTTATTTTAAATATATATAAAATATATATAAAATTATATTTTTTTATGTGTACACATAAGTTATTTTTTTTTTAGGAGATTTTGGATGCTTTCCAGTGAGAAACACAGATAATACAATATAACATAGTGAATTATTATATCCTTTTTGTTTGTCAATATTAAATAAAGCTGAAATGATCATTGTGATATACTGTAGATTTGTTTACTATGTTGAATACATTTTTAAAACTTAAAGTGAACCAGATATATTTGGTATTTGACAAAAACAAGAAAGAAGGGTTTAGTAATCTAGTTCATATAGGATAGTTCGTATAGAATAAAAAACAAACTTTGTATCTCTTTCTGGAAAGCACTCACTGCATTATCTGTGTCTAGCTGGAAAGTACCCAAAATCTTCTAAAAGGAAAGCAATTGACATAAACGTCATTCTATTCTCTCCTTGACATTCAATAAATAACAAAAATAAAATGACACTTGTGTCGATTATGACTCCTAAAAGAAAAGTAACCACAATATTCTTTGCTTGTAATTCAATAACTCAAGTGACTGGATTATCATACTTACAATACGTCCATCGCCACTGCCGAGATCAATCAAGGAGCCGGAGCGGCCATTTAACGCTCGAATAACATTCTCTATTTGTTGACGCGTAGCTGGCACGTACGGTAAACATATCTTGCGAAATGCAGGACTGATAAATGGAAAACACACGACACTAATCGCTGTTGCAATCCCACCTGGCGACACGGAGAGAGCTTATTGAAATCAGCGCAATTGATTAATTTAAATTCAATAATAAAAACAATATTAACGAACCTGTAGCGGCAATAAAAAATAAGCCAATCTTCGATGGTTTTCGTGTTTCGATAGAAACCTCCATTTCGATGCTCCGTTAATGTAATTTGTTTACATTGTGAAATAAGACTTATTTCAAATAAGACTTAGTTCAAATAAGACTTATAGCGTTCTATAAATGTCAAACGTGAAATTAAGCTTAAAATCATGGTTTTATGACCAAATTTCATGTCCCAGACAATTGTTTGATTTCATTCATATTTCATGGGTTTCCACTTTCCAGTTTCCACGTGTTAGCAGAAATCAAGACTAACCTAATCTGAATCGTGCATGCTCGTCAGTGTTGCTATTTTTGATAATTTTTCATTAATTTAGTGATTTTTAAAATTTTTTGGTGATTTAATAAATTATTTTCTTTATTTGATTGAATTTTTATGATCAGCGTCCTCTACTCCTTTTATTATATATGTTCTTATTTTCAATTGCTCATTGGATCTAAATATTGGACCATATTAACATGAACCAATCAAGAATCTTAAAGTTTTCTGGCTGAACGCAGTCAATCTATATAATTTATAGGAATTTTGGGGCCTTTTAGTGAATTGTGAAGCAGGGATTTAGTGAAATTATTTTTTGACCCGCAGCAACATGGCACTGATGCTCATATTGATTTATGTTAACTGTTAAGCAATATAGATTATCACCAGATACATGAATCTCGTTTATTACTCGTTTACGTAATACGTACATCACGCTGAATACTTTTTATTCTAATTTATCTGTGTGTAGAATAACATATGTGTGTACGTATATTTTTTTGGGAGCAGCTTCGTGGAACATTCTCATCCGCGCACATTCGGAACGGCATGGCAAAGAATTTGAGCGCAAAAATTGGCCCGTCAATTTTGAACAGTGATCTGGCGCAAATTTATGAAGAATCGCAAAAGTTATTGGATAATGGCGCGGATTACTTGCATCTAGATGTGATGGACGGTCATTTTGTTCCAAATCTAACGTTTGGTCATCCGATTGTCAAGTGTCTTCGTAATAAAATAAAAGATGCTTTCTTCGAGACACACATGATGGTATCCAAACCAGAGCAGGTATCTCTCTTTTTTAATGTTGCTTATGTTTGAGTAGTGACTTCTCTCATATACTGTGGTGTACACACAATTCATATGGGCCTTACAGTTTAACATCGATTTCGAACAATGAAGTTTTTGTTTAGAGAAGTGTTCTTAGTAAGGACTCTCGATGGGTTGTCTCTTCCTTCCGAGAAGAGAATGAGTGTATGAAAATTTTATCGGAAATCAAATCTGACATCTCTAGCATAACAGAATCAGTACGCTGTCTATTCTGCCACACTCGCTGTCAAGAGAGATCATTGGCGTTTTTTCGTTATGCAACCAGAAGCATGGCTAAGACTATCTTTTGATTTTTTAAGACGAAGGTAGCTGATAGCTTTTGGTTGGATAACGAAAAAAACATACTAGGTGTATGCGAAAGTTAAACAAGATTTTCTTGCAAGATAACATGTTTAAATTTTTTATAAATTAAAAATCGTAAATTTTATAAATTCAGAATGCGTTTTTTATGTATAAAAGCCCGCTTTTATCTCTGAAATTCTGTAGTATGCATAACGTAAATTGTAAACTATAACATGTTAATGCGCTAACATTGTCATAAGCACGTTTTAAATATAGATCTAATAATTTATTGTAAAATGAAGTAACTTTAATTTGGCCAAAATTTTTAAAGATGTCTAGATAGTATATATATTCAAAATCAGGATATAAGACATCTCAAAACTCATATTTCATACTTTTAAAACTATATTATTTTAAAACTGTATTATGTTAAGATTTTGACATACATGGGCATTATTAAAATTTTGGCCAAAGTGAACTTCATTTTACAGTTTGAAATAATTACAGTGGATCAAACCCATGGCTGATGCTGGTGTAGATCAATATACATTCCACGTGGAGCCAATAGAGGATGTTCCTTTAGTTTGCAGGAAAGTGAAGGAAGCAGGAATGAAAGTTGGTACTCTTTACAAAAATTAATATTTTGTTAATATTATTACATTTAATTAATGGAATCAATTAAAAAACAGGTTGGTGTGGCACTCAAGCCAGGAACGCCTGTGGATGTGGTGATAGATTACGTGGATTTAGCAGACATGATTTTAGTGATGACTGTGGAACCTGGTTTCGGTGGACAGAAATTTATGGAATCAATGTTAAAAAAAGTTGCATGGTTAAGGGAGAATTATCCTGAACTAGATATTGAAGTTGATGGTGGAGTTGGACTAGCTACAATTGAAGTTTGTGCAAAGGTGCAATTTGTCAAAGATTACTGCAATATATAAATAATTCAATCAGACGTTGACACATGTAAAACTATAATACTGAATACCTTGATTTATTCATACTATACTAAATTTAAGCATATTAAAAATGTTATTTTATATAGTCTCAATGCAATGGCATAATATAATCAATGAAATAATACATTTTCTATTAAATAATGTAATAGTCATTATTCCATATAAAATATTTGAGTTTTTACAATTAAATTTATTAATTTTATACAACAGCAACTTTTAGTGTGTACTAATCTAATGTGTGATTGTGTGAATTTGCTATAAATCATTAATTATTTTCATGTTAATATTACTTTTTAGGCTGGTGCCAATATGATTGTATCAGGCACATCTATTATAAATTCTGCTGATCAAGCTAAAGTAATAAGGATACTTAGAGACACAGTAAATTGCTATTTGGGACACAATCATTCAACACAGCGGTGACAACTGAAGATATTATAAATATACAAAGCATTTCTGCGATAATAAATTTTATACAAATGTATAAAAAATATATATGTATACAAAGATTTATATTTTTGAGAAAGTATCAATTAATGTGATAAAATCCAATATGATTTTAGAACAGACAAATGTATTTATTTTATTTGATTATTTCTATCATTTATACAACTATTATTTTTCTAAGATTTCTTTAGCTACTAATTTAGTTCTCAATTCAGCTAAAGTCAAGAGAATAGCTTCTTCCGTTCTAATTGTTCGTGAACCTTGCTGTGGGCACGTATTTATATATTTATCAAATACTAGAGACGAATCATCAATGTTTAAATGTGGATCCACATCTATGGCAGCTTCTAATCCAGTGAGACCTCCAAATACTATGAGACAGTGGTGATACTTTAAACTTTTTGCTTTTATCTCATCGATCGATGTTCCCTTATCAGATGTTCCAATCATCAAATCATATCCTTCTTTATATTGACAATTTGTCAACACCTCTGTTAGATTTTTGGCTAGTTTGACATTGTAGCCCCAATAGATACCAGTCTCTGCACGTGGCATGTTAGGCGGTACAATAATACCTTTCATTTTCTTCCGATTTGGTTGATCAGATGGTATTTTCACTGTCACCCTTAACCCAGCCATTAGCACTTTATCTACATGAACCTCATTTAACAATCCTACATTCACTTGAGAACCTCTGCCAGCCTTTATAGGCTTATTGGTAACTATACCCTCTCGATATAAAAATTCATCCTCCTGTCTTAGATGATGTGGCGCGTCCAATGGATTTAGCACACCCGCGTACTGTAAGTCCTTATGAATTGGAAAGAAGTACTTTCTCAGATATTGTGGACACTCGAGATATTGTAGTATCCTGGCTAGTTGTAGACACCCGAGCCTAGCCTCACCCAGCATATCGTCCTTTTTGACCTTCCTCTTTTCATCCTCCGTAATCTCGCCCTTGTCATCGAACACCACGATCTCATCCACCTTGTAGATGCATGCAGCACGTGCAATTTGTCCTGCCAAGTAGGTACGTAGTTCTGGGGATTGCGCATTATCAAGGATCGACCCAGGTACTGCTATGCTGATGGTACAGATGTCCCTCCGCTCATATTTCGTATTACCTTCTTCTGTATACTTCTGCGCCTCATTTTTTGATTCTTTTTCGAGTTCTTCTTTCTTCATCTTCTTTGTCAATTTTTCCTCTTTCCATTGTTTTCGAAATTCCTTCCGTTTACGATTGTACTCCTTCCAATTCTTTACTTCAGGCTTTGCGGCTGACATTATTTCTTCTTTGAAGCTCGTTCCCAATTCAAGTAATCAGGATGAAAGACTTAACCTCAAAGCACTTTAATGAATGCATACAATATAATTCAGGATAAAAACAGCAGAAAAATAACAAATGATACTACATTAAATGGACTGTTATTTTTAATCGTAAGATATTATAAATCTTATTTCAATGATTTTTATCAGAGAGAAGTGAGTTTATCCGAGATAGAACGTGCCCGCGTTTTATTTTTGTGAAGACCCTCTCTTTCTTTATCGAATATTGCAATAGCTGTCGATAGTCACAATGATTGTTTCGATACTTCGAGAATTGCAATAGCGCGTTTCGATAGACTTTGAATCGCGTCAGACAGGAAACCCGCTCTACAATTGTCTAAAAAATAAATCTCATGGGTAAAAGATCTTGTAAAATAATCAAACATTTGTTATAATGTATTAAATTGCGACTTAATTAGATGTGATGGAAAAAGAAATAATCTTGTTCCGGTGAAGACAGATTTGATAAAGAAAACATCAGTGTACTAGGATAAGTTAGATAAATAATTTAAGGACGGTATTCATAGTCAGATCAATCTTATATTCAATCTTATATTCAAGATCGTCTCAAGACAATCTTAAGAAATCACAAACCAATCAGAGGACCGTATACTAGCGTCTTAAGACATTATTAAGATTATACAATCTTGAAATAAGAACGGACTATGAATAAACCCTATCGAGCAAATTCGTATTTAACTTGCGAAAGTGTGATACATTTGAATTGCACAATAGGAACAACTCATCGATTTCTCAATGTTGGTCACTGTGACTGGATTTAAATCAGCTTGGCTTTGCTGAAAGTGTTCACTCATCAAATTACATCGAGACTTTGAAGCGTCTAAGTAGATCGATTAAAGGTGCAGTGCAATAAAACTGTTGGAATGCGGAAAACTGAACGTAAGTATGTATTTATCATCCCAACAAAATATTATATAGACAGTATGATATAAAATGTCATATAATATTATATTTCTTTAAATTTATTATATTTCTTTAATTTTATGAAAGTTCTCAGAATTCTGCAATTATAATGTATAACGTGTAAAGAGACACAAAATCTTCATAAACATTTTATGTTAATATTTATATCATATAATAATATATGATAATGGAATAATGCATATAAAAAGATGACATTAAATGATAACGTCAATAAGATGTACATCATTGAAAAGTCATTTAACTATTTAAGTCATTTAAATATTTATGATAAAAATCTAATATTTGTTCAAATAATATTTTGTTAATAAATATTATTTATAAAATATATATTTATGAAAAAAGATTAAAAAATTCCTAGATTTTAGCGAAGACAAACTTCCTTTCTTGAATGAAGATAAAAACAAGATCCTTGATCTTCCGTATGTATATATTGAAGATCCGATTCGTAGCATTCGACACCACAGCCTGATGCTTAAGGGCACCGCAAATCAATTAAGGAGATGGCCGAACGATCTTTTCAGTTCGTTTATGGCAGCGTGTCTTGTTCTTCTCAGTTTTATTTTTCTTGCTTTTGTCACGGCGATATTTTGTTCACCCATAACAAACAATGACAATTGCTGGTACTAATAATTATTAGTAATTATAATTTAACGAATTAATATTTTTAAGAAAATCACTGAGTAAAGAGATGAAATTTTTATTTTCGTAAAATAAATTAAGGCAAATAAAAATAATTTAATTAATTTTTATTAAATATTTGATTGATTAATACTTTTAATTTACCGAATGTTTTCACATTTATTAATCTTTTTAATTTATGTAAAAATGTATTATATTTAATAATGACTTAATGATTTCCTTTTAATCAAAAAATATACAAATTATTATAATTTATTCAATGTGATTTATTCAGTGGAGAATTGAAGATTTCCGAGGATGAATGTTCCATTAATGTCTATTTCGTGAAGGAAGCTACGCAAGTCTGGTCTGGAAAAGAATTCTGTTATATCGAGGCTGCAGCAAGAGAACAACCAAATTTGAATGTATATCAAAATTCTGTTATTTAATTTACGTTTGATACAAATGACTAATTTTTAATGAAATGTTATCTTTTTTAATATAAATATTTGCGAATAATTACACACACACACACACACACACACACACACACACACACACATATACACAAACACAAAAACCAACACACACACACAC
>Ga0157363_1006108_pt1 | contig 11304 bp, 11 predicted proteins | sample AttsexASBM1_FD_111477 | JGI IMG/M metagenome (GOLD analysis project Ga0157363, IMG submission 111477) | Fungus gardens microbial communities from leaf cutter ant in Ribeirão Preto, State of São Paulo, Brazil - Atta sexdens ASBM1 | ecosystem: Host-associated > Fungi > Mycelium > Unclassified ...
CTTTATACAACATCTGCTGATAAATATTGTCAGCAGGAAGGTTACTTTGACGTAGAATCTATTAATTAAGATGCTGGTGATAGAATGCTACAAAAATGATTAACAAATTATTTACATGAAACAAATTGACAATAAAAACCTAGTAAATATGCACATAATTTGATGCAGATTGATAGCAGAAATTGAGCAGACTCTACGTTTGACAAGTTCTGTTCGATTTCTTCCAGCAAAACACAAATTTAATGCATAAGATACCAATTTACTGAATTTTTCTAATTGAATGTGATAATGACAATTTACTGACATTCTGTAAACAGTTTGATTATTGGATATTGGCGTAATTCGTATGTTTAAAAAATACGCAATTATTATTTATTTTTTTTTATTTCTTGAGTCATCATCGTCATTTTTTTCATTGCAATGCAAGATATTAACAGCATATTTCAATATTTTAGTGAATATCTCTTTTTAAAATAATTCAAAAAATATTTAATACACAAGAATTATTAATCGAATTTTCATTTGTTCAGATAGGTATCGAAGATTGTGAGTGTCGAGATCATAAGGATTTGGCACACGTGCACAATTTGGTTCCTATGTATTGGGAGAAGAAGGAAGGCTCAGAAAGCAGTTTTTCGCCTTCAGGAGTTACTGCTTGGCTACCAGAAGCTAGGAAACCTATGGAAACCAGTTTAAAAAGCACTGTTACAGAGATGGCGAAGCTAAGAATGGAAGCTACGCCGGTTTACGTCAAAGCGGTGCTAAGAGAAAATCAAAGTACTGCGAATTGTGATGTTAGGTAAAGTCCTTTGGGTTACACGAATTTTCGGATTTGTGATTTTCCTTAAAATTTTTTTTCTTTCTTATAAATCTAAATATCTTTAATGATTACATAACTCATCTTTTTAAAAACTCAAGAAATTAATTTTATTTCTTTATTTTGCATGCTAAATATATATTTTTGTCTTGCTAGATAGAACAATTATTACATTAAAAATTTTAGATTGTCGACAGATTGTGTTGTTATATAATAATGATATAAAATGTTATGTTAGTTAATTATAGTTAATTTAATATTCTTCTGTCTAGATATGTGGAAGATGAAATGATCGTGATTGAGCGGTGGTATCCACGAAGAAATTCCTATGTGTTTGTGGCCAATTTGGGCAACGAGACGCGCGTAAAGGATCTGTCATTCCTTTATTACGGTGGTTATGTCGTTGTTGGACCAAATTACAGAATAAATCGGAACGTATATTTCAAAAAACTTACCGTCCCCCCTGGAGAAGCGTTTGTTATAAAATTGGATAAGTAAGAGAGTCTCTCGGTTGAATAATAGGCTCTTATATATCGTGAGATTATACTTTTATTCATTAAACATCATAAAAGATATGGATATCTTACAACGAAATAAAATTTTATAAAATTTTACTTTATAAAATTTCAGGGATAAAATATTTTTTGAATGATTAAAGATAAGAAATTTTTCACGAATTGCTTAGGAATGTGAAAATAAATAAAGATTTAAAAAATTATTTTTCGATTAATTGAAACAGAGAAAGAAGACGAATAGTGGCAAGAATAAAAAAAAAATCAAAAAAGAGAGCGTCCAATAAATTGTTCACCATGATTAATACAAATAATACTTATTTCACAGCAAATGTTACCGTTACTTATGTGTATCGTATTAAAATATTGGATTTTTACAACGAATTTCAATGCATATCGGTCACGTCATACCCATAAAATTGATCTAATGCGGTTTGGTTTGGAATTCTATAATATGCAATTATTATCGTATTTATTATCAAACCCTAAAAATACTACAGATGAAAGACTTCACGTTTTTTTTTATTATACTTCCTTTGATAAATCAAAATCTATTGTGTATCATAATGTTGTAACAAATTCATCTTAATTGTTGTTACGATCAAAATATGTAAATCTCAAAAGATGTAAAATCTTCGTAAATAGGAACGATAATTAAAAAATACTTTTTACGATATAACAATTATAATAATCGTTTTGAGTACTTATACAATGTTGCTAATTATGTTTCTCGTTGGCATCGAATCGTACAATTATATACGATTTTTTAGATAATTATATATGTATATTAGAAATAGAAACGTATCGTATATATTAATTGACTGTGTGAATGCAAAGAATTTATATTAACAAAATTATCTTTGTATTTACACAGATAAATAAAAAAAGTTCTGAATATATTCCTGTCTATATTACATTAATTGTATAATAAAATTTTTATATAATAAAGATAGCAACAAACATAAAATTAAAAACATTTATTTTATTAAAAAAAAACGAAAATGTTTCTGATTGTTTCTCTACATAAGTATATAAACTTTCATTTTTACGCTTTATTTTAAATTTGTTCGATATATTACATATCTTGAAAAAGGTACGAATTTGAAAAAATGATAAAAGTGTAAAAGATGAATACTGAAAGATGAAAATAGAGAAAAGAACAATTAACAGAAAACTATTTTGTTAATGTAAAATACATGTAATTTTATATATTAAGTATATTTTGGCTGTATGTTATCAGTTAAAAATATCAGTACAATAATCAAAATAAGCTAATATCAGCCTATATTATTCAAAATTTTTTGATGTTAACCCGTGAATATGTTCTGACCAAAAACAACAAATAATTTTGCTTATAATATGATTTTACGCAGCAATGACTTATTTTTCCTCTCTGCAGTTCTAAATCAGTAACTTTTAAACGAATAAGTGAATTTAAATAAACTTTTGTACAAAATATTTATTATTTTTTTATCTGTATTGTTTAAAATTTGATTTAATTTTTAATGTTTCTCATAAAATTGACAAATAAGTACTACAAAATATTTTATAAAATATTTTATATAACAATCAAGGCTAATAAAAAACTAAGTAACTTTTAAACCAATAAAAGAATTATGCTCAAATTTTACATAGATATTCAGATATAATAATAGAACAATCTATATAATTTTTATGTTTTATATCTATAAAATTTGTTTATATTTTTGGCAATGTTTTAAGATGTAACACATACATCTTTAATAGATTATATAATTTAATAAGCTCGTCGAATGCAATTGTTTGCATTCTTTTGATATAATCGTAACGAAAATTGTGATTATCTGGATGGCGATCTATCCATTTTGTAGAAATTCTGTAAAAAAGTCACAATAATTTATTAATACAAAGTTTATGAGAATAATTCAAATGCTTCATTAATTTTTCTTTGACAAATAATTCTCTTTAATTCTCTTTCTAGAGTGAAATCAAATAATATTATGGATATTTTATTATTTTATAATATAATTCTATCGTTAATTTTAATTACTGCTTACCTTCATAGCTATATCAATAAGATTTTCGGTCATAACAGCCCCAGTCTGCTGTACCATATTATAAAAGTATCCTTTTTGTTGCAAAAGGATATACGGATGGCCAAGTTCCTAAAATCAACATTTATAATAGTTTTGTAAAGTGCTTGTATCGAGAAAGAGATTCCGAAATCTAAAAATTTTGTGATTTGAAACATCTTGCTATCTATTTCTTTAAACCACACATAAATTGTAGCATTAAAGTTATCGGAATCGTGTTATCTTTGAATTATTTAGCTATTGATTTGTACTTACCACAAGATGTCCAGCATCCATCACGAATATTCTATCACTGTCCATAATGGTATTCAATCTGTGAGCTATGGTAAACACAGTACAGTTTACAAATTTCGTCCTAACTGTCTTTTGTATAAGGGAATCCGTGTAAGGATCAATGTTGGCAGTTGCTTCATCTAATATCATAATCCGATTGTTCTTAACAATAGCGCGCGCGAGGCACAGTAGTTGCTTCTGGCCGACACTGAAGTTCGATCCTTCATCGGATACCTTTGTGTTTAATCCGGCAGCCATTTCAGAAATCGTCTCCTTCAATTCGACATCCTGGAGCGCTTGCCATAGTATGGCGTCGGAATACTGATCGAAGGGATCGAGATTCTGTCGTAGACTACCGGTGAACAGGAATGGTTCCTGAGGGATAATACTGATCTTCGAGCGGAAATCGTGCAGAGCGATAGCGCCGGTGGATACATCGTCTATGAGGATCTCACCCTCCACGCAGGCCAGACGAAAGAGAGCGTTGATCACAGATGACTTTCCTGCGCCAGTTCTGCCAACGATACCGATCTTCTCTTTCGGCATAACGATAAAGCTGACGTCCCTAAGGATGCAAATGCCTCGAGGATTATATTTTAAGTTTACGTTTTTAAATTTCACAAGACCCTTTGTAGGCCAATCGTCCGGCGGTTTGGCATCCGATTTACTGTCAATCATCGGCTCCTCCTCCAAGTGGCTATATTCGAGTATTCTCTCTATAGAGGTCAACTGGCTCTCCAGTTCGGCCGTTTGTCTAATTCCCCACTGCAGCATGTTTGTCAATGCCATAGTTTGCGTGATTAACAGACCGATGTTACTAACAACAGCCAATCCGTCAACAACCGTGAAAGCTATAATTATTGCCCCGATGTAAAGCTGGCAAATCACATCGATGTAGAAGCCGAATGCTCGAGAAGTGGACAGGAAGAGGAAGCAAGCGGACGTATGGACATCCTGATGAACGCACAGGTCAGACATCAGTATCTCTTCGGCGTTGGAAGCTCTAATTGTCGTCAGACCTTGCAGAGACGCCCCGAGGAGGTCAAAAATCGGCGATCGTGCTAAGCAAGTTGTTTTTTATTATTATTTATTTATTTTAAATTTATATTATTTATTTTAAATTTTCGTTAACTCATACAGCACAGATTAATCCAACAATATTTCAGTGTTGCAGCATATTGCTGTAAGCTTCTGTACTATATGGATAAAAACAAAATCCAAAATCCAATTTGAAGAAAACTTTAATAAATACAACTTTAATAAATAAATTAATTAATTCAGTATGCAAATGATTTAAAAGAATGATCAAAAAGAGAGAGCGGAAGTAGCTTTTCGCTGATTACAAATATTGTTATTTATAAATATTGCATGGATTATTTACTTGTCCCTTCGAGGCGCTTGATACTGCGACTAGTACTGATATATATCATTCGGAGATAGATGAAAATGCAAACGCAAATCACAGTGGGTATCGCCAGCCACGGGGTAACCGCTATGACCATAAGTATTACTGTGATCGTGATGAGTCCGATTACTATGATGTCGAATACGCACATTGATAGCAATAAGTCGACAATATTGATATCCCTGGCAAATCTAAGATAAAAGACGTTTCTCTTTTTTTAGATTAAATTAGGCTCACTTTATCAAAAAGTTGTTAAAAATAAATGACAATAAATAAAAAACTATAATGATTATAGTTAAATAAAAAAAATTTTAAATATTAGAGAATGTACTATTAGAGAGAGGAAAAAAATTAGACGTACGTCTAATTAGTTGCCGTTCTACACTTACCTGTTTAATATACGGCCAGCTGGATTAATACTGTAGAAATACATAGTTGCACGCAATATACTGCGAAACATGGCGGAGTGAAGATTAATTGAGGACCACATGCATACATTGAAGTACACGATTGTTTGGAATTGCCACAATAATATGATGGCCGCTATCATAGCGGTGTATATGTAGAGCATGAAATCGCGGGACAGTGGACCTTCCCACTGAAAGTCCCAGGTGGAGTTACCCATTTCATGCCACGAGCTAGATTCGACGTTTACCCAGAATGCAACGAAGTAATCACTACCGCCGGATACTATTTGATTTGCTAAGAAGATCAACATCATCAATGTAATCATAATAGGACTCTTACTCGCCTTAAAGTACGCGAATAATGTTTTGCGAGATATGTGACCCTTTGCCAGCGTTTCCTTTGTATCAATCGGCAAGATGTCCCCATGATCCTTTGTTTCAATTTTTAGCGAAATTTGACGCTGCATTTCGGACTGTCTACGCTCAATCTCTTTGTCCTTCGTGTCTGCCGCCTTCACCAATTTCATAAAATCATGGCCCAATGCTTGTAGTTGGTCGAATGTACCTTTTTGTTCGATACTACCATTATTCATCACAATAATCTGATCGGCGAGTTGCAAATACTGCAGCTGATGCGTCACCAAAATTCTCGTTTTTCCCTGATAGGTAATTGTTAAATAAAATAATTAAAATTTAAAATCACAAGAAGCTATCCAAGAGATATCCTAAGATGTTTACAGGATATCCTTAGGACATTCTAATGAGAACTGTGTTATGTAGGAATATGAATATTTTGCGAGTCTTACTTTTAGATAGCCGAAGATACACTTGTCTACAAGACATCTGCTGACGTGCGAATCCACAGCGGAGAGAGGATCATCCAGCAAGTAGATATCAGCGTCTTTATAGATCGCTCTTGCCAGATTGATTCTGGCACGTTGGCCACCACTTAAATTCATTCCCCTCTCGCCCACGATGGTGCGATCGCCATGGGGAAACGAGTTTATGTCTGATTCCATCTGGCAGACTCTGATCACTTCATCATAACGCGATTTATCCATCGTCTGTCCGAACAGAACATTCTGCTTCACAGAGGACGCGAAGATCCACGGCTGTTGACTGACGTAGTTTATTCTGCCATGGCATTCGATGCTTCCACTTGTTAGAGGTAATTCCTGAAGTATCGCTTGTAAGAGACTGCTCTTGCCCGAACCCACCTGACCGACAATAGCGATGAAGCTTCCAGGTGGCACGGTTAAGCTTACGTTACGCAATGTGTCTTCCTTACCGTCACCGTGCCACTTGGCATTTACATTAATCATAGAAAGGGCATACGAATCAGTGACTGTCTGATATATAAGGTTTTGTCTCGTTTTGGTGATCTCATCGTGTAACATAAAGCTTCGTAGACGGCGAATACAAACTAATGCCTGTACTAATTGATGAAGACCTATGAAATAAGTTTATTATTAAGTTTATTATTAAATGTATCTTATTTTATTAATTATCTTTTTCGTTAAAGAAAGAACTCAATATAATAGTAATCTTCAACAAGTATTAAATTTTGCAAACTTTTTTTGTATTATTTTTAAAAGATTGTTAAAATTGAAATATATATAGGAAATAAATGATTTAATCTATATATATCGCATTTTTAATATAAGGTTTTATTTTTTATATCTTATCTTTAATTATAGGTAAAGCTATTATAAATTATAATTTTTTCTAAAGATTATTTCTTCATTTCGTCGTTTATAAAAATATCAAATCTTGAAATTTGCATCGATAATTATCTTACCCATTGAAAATCCGAAAATCAGCGAATTCCGTAAAACATTGTAATATGCTGTTACTAAGTATACTTTTTCGGCATTGATGTAATTCCCGAATAGGACGTATGACAATACCGCAACGAAGATACTAAGTCGCGGTACACAGCAGTCAAGAGTAAGAGCTAGTTGTCTCAAGATGGAGTATTTCTTTATTACGCTCATTTCCCGCCTGGAAATAATTAAATTTGAACAATTTTTTATTAATAAAAGTAAGGACATATACAAAATAAATCCTCATATTAATTATAAGGAAAAATAATGTGTAAAAATAATGATATTAAATATATTAAGAATTTTAAGCAAGACTTTATATGAATATATCAAATACGATAAAGAAAATCAAGATCGGTCAAATTTTGGATGTTATAAATGGATGAAATTTGGATGTTAATATATTATATATTCTTTTATTAAATCAATTTATTTCAGATATTAATAATATTAAATGAAAAAAAAAATAATATGAGAGACAGATATATGATTTAGTTATACTTACTTTCTCGCCTTTTCCACGAGATTAGAAAAAGGAATCTCCCAAACATACATTTTAATTACTTGCAATCCAGTAATTACCTGATTCATCAATCTAAGTCTATTGTCTGTTTTTTCTGCTGATTTGAGCGTTAAAGGTGCAATTATCTTTGCCAAGAACGCTGAAATAGTCATTTTGAAATATTGTGACAATCTTATCGTAATATTGTTACAGAGATGTATTAATCGTACAATTTTTACAATCATTTATTAACAGAAAGCTGCCAATACCTTGAGAAGGCATGAACAGTAAAAATACTGTTATGCCGATTAATGCTGCCCATCCAATTTCGAAAAATGTAATGTATGTGATCCATACAATTTGAAGAGGAGCAATCCAAATGTAATGCAGATCTACCAGGGACGCTTCCAATCTAGTAATATCGCTACTCAAAAAATTTACCATCTAAAAATGTATAAACTCGGATTAAGCTTTTAGCAAACATTTATTGAATTGTTCTTTTGACTATGGTTTTACATAGTATGGTATAAATATTAGTAATACGTGATGCACACACACACACACACACACACACACCCACACACACACACACACACGCGCGCGCACATGTATAGTTTCAAAATTATTTTAATACAAAAAATTTCTTTAAATTCTACAATATCTCTATTCTTCTAATTTCTGTATTCTTTATCTAGTGCTTCCTCTATGTCACATTTCATCAGACATACTTTGAGGAAATAAATATTTAGCTTATATCTTACCTGTCCAACAGATGTTTCACTGTCTAACACAGAATTGGAGAGCTTTAATATTTTTTGATAAATCAATGTGGTACAAGCCACTTTAATTTTCAGTCCTATGTGAAAGGAACAATGTACGCAATAATGTGTAATAAAAGCATCCATGATGGATAAAAGAATTATACCGCCTGCGCAGTAATATACTTCGTCGCTCCATTCTTTTTTGTCGATCGCGAAATAACGTAACAAAGTAGCAAGTAATAACGGTTGATACATTCTGTAATATAATTAAACATTATTAGAAGCAGTAGCATGTATGAAAATTATGTTATAAATCATATTAATAACTTATTAACTTATATCTTTTGGCTGATCAGTTTTTCTTAAATTCTGAATCGTATAAAAAAGTAAAGTTTATTTTTACTAATAATATGATAAGTGATTATGATAAACTCTTTAATATATGTGTATAAAAAAGTTATTTCCCTTTTTATATTTGCAGTTGGATTTTCTAATTAGATAAAATAATCTTCCACTTATACACATTATCTATTTGTCACTATAATGAAGAAACTATTATAATTATTTATATATATATATATATATCCAACTTATTTACAATATTTATTTAGTGACGTAGCTTCTATTTCAGAGCAAGTAAGTAAAGCCAAAGTTTGATTTCAAATACATCATATTGATATACAATTTGTTTATCTTTATTTACTTAACATACCTAGAAAACAGCTCCATAACTGCTTCTGCAATTCCGATTAGAAGAAGCGGTTTTCCGAAACAGCGCAATAGCACTCTAAGTAATTGTGGTTTACTGTCATTTTTCTTTTTAGCACATGATTCCACTTCTCTTTCCCAAGCTTTACCTATAATTTCACCTAAGTTGTTAGTTCTGTCTTGTGTAAGAGTAGCATAAAGATCGGTCTCCTCCAAATCTTTTTTGTAGCCAGCTCGAAAAATCTTTCGGGTCCACCTATATGTATTAATCATTAAACTCCTTAAATATCTACTATATGATAACATATAGTAGATATTCAATTATTATTTTAACTCATGCAAATATATGAATATTTGCATGTATGCACAGAGCACATACAAGTGCATATGTATACGAAGAACTTTGAACGTGCGAAGAACCTTGAATGTGCATTAAATATTATATATAAAGTTTCAAAGCATTGCATCAAGAGATTATTTATTTCTAATAAAAATATTTTTAATATTCATATTAGATGTGAGAAAAAATTCGTGGCGTTTTTTAATGTCATCTAATGGGAAAAACGCCACAAACTTTTTCCCACACCTAATATTTCCTCACCATCAAATTACATTGATATATATATATATATATATATATATATATATATATATACACATATAATATTTTAGAATAAATTTTTTATGAGTTAATCACAATAGCTAATTGTTAAACTTTCGATTATAATATATTAAAATTCTCACAAACAATCTAGATAATATTATAATATAGGTATATGGTACACATTTACTTTTAATCTAGATAATATTATAAGATATTTGTAATACTTACCAAAAAGTGAGAATAGAAATTACATTTGCATTTTGTCGTGGATTTTTTGGATACTTTTGTCGATCGTTGCTTATCATGATGAGTCAGAAAACTTTTATGCATCTTCAAATATGTTTCATTTTAAATATAGAGAAAAAGAACTGGACTACCTATATGTTTTTTAATTAGTCCTAAAAATAATTAATTAAAATAATAAAATAAGATAACAAGATAGAACGTATGAAAGGTATTCTAGATCAAACAACTTTATTTTACAATAATTACATTTTTGATAAATTGACGTCAAGAGAGATGTAAAAGAAGACCATCATTGACCTCAAGTCTCTAATTTTCAATTATATACATATCTTATCCTTAAATTGACAATTACTTTAAGCAAATTTAATCGAAAGTCGTTCACTTAATAATTAAAATAAGCGAATTTAATAATAATCCAATTGACGATTGATTTAAGAAAGTTGTTTGCTTTTAGCATGAATTTTAAAAAATCGATTTTTTCCGTTTTTGAATATTCTAAATCTTTAGAATATATTTTGAAATATTTTGAGAACTCAAATTGCTTAAAAATTATTTAGAGAATCGATTTTTTCTGATTTATGCATTGTTTGAAAAAATAGTATATCTAAATTCTAAAATTGTATTATCATGACTCGTACAGTTTTAATCCGATGAAATTAAAATTTTAAAGAAATGTTCCATCACTTGTCTTTCTCGGCTGAATTACCATGAAATAAAAATTTTAATTTTTTTAATTTTTGCAGCAAGAAAGAATATTCATTTCTATTTCTGGAATGAATAGGAATATTCATTCCTATTTTCTGAACTTATACAAAATTTATCTCTATGTCTAACAGTAGTTCTGGCATGTAATATAACTGCAATCATTGTTATGATCTTATAAATTGTAAACTGATAATGACACAATTTATAATGATGGATTAAACACATTTCTATTTACCATGTTTACATAGCTGGATTTACATCGAAATTATAACTTCAGTTTTATACTATATAAAAGTATATAAAAGTATTATTAAATAATAGCTGTTCTTTCGCTCATATCACATTTTTTCGCTGTAGTGAAAAAATACTCTCAAATGACTATTTCCGGATTAAGAACAAATTAAAAAAAATTATGAGAAATGTACTTACACTTCTGTTACATTGTTTTATGTTGATATTTTTCGTTAAA
>Ga0157363_1006109_pt1 | contig 11304 bp, 11 predicted proteins | sample AttsexASBM1_FD_111477 | JGI IMG/M metagenome (GOLD analysis project Ga0157363, IMG submission 111477) | Fungus gardens microbial communities from leaf cutter ant in Ribeirão Preto, State of São Paulo, Brazil - Atta sexdens ASBM1 | ecosystem: Host-associated > Fungi > Mycelium > Unclassified ...
CTATGGGGTTATGTTGACAGATGCCCAAGTTTATTGTATGACGTCTATGATCTATTTATTTCGACCACCACTTACCGCTAAAGCCATCTATAGGAAAACGGCGGAAACAAAGTTGTATACCTAATATGTATGTATAATATATATATATGTATGTATCTTTCCGCGAAAAAGGAATAAAAAAAAAGGAATTAAGTGTGAAAATAATCATGAACTTTCAGCAATTCGATGGTCGCAAATAATCGCGGCTACTATATATAGGATGTCTAGAAATAATCGACAAATATTTCATGGGCAGGTAGAGCGGACTAAACTGAGTCGAAAAGTCCTCTCCCATTTTGTAAGTTTCCCCAAGAGTTAACGAGATATTAATCCTTAAAAATAGTCGAATACTACTATGAAGAGTATACGCCTACCGATCGCTTGGCGCACGGGCGGAGACTTGGACGAGATTGCCTTCTCCTCAGTCCAAGTTCAGAGTAATACAGTTGTTATCGATGTAATTGGTTAACGTATAACTCAGTTACACGTCAATTAGACTTATTCTATCGCATCATTGAAATTGTCGATGAGGTGGATGACACAAGTATAAATAGAATTGCATTCACCTCATCGATAATTTCAATGATGGAACAAGAAGAAGAAAAGAAAGAAGAAGTAGAAGAGGAAGAAGAGATCGAAAAGGAGAACGTCCTAGAAGATCTAGAGGATTCCTTCTTCTCCTCTGGAATCTACGGAGGAGATATCATTTGAAGGAGAATTATTTGAAATAATAAATTAATTTAATTTTATGTATCTCCTTAGCGCCCTGATAATTAGACAGGAGAAGGAGATGAAGAGGAAGGAAGAAGAGGAGGAGAAGGAGGAGGAGGAAGAGGAGGAGGAGGAGGAAGAGGAGGAGGAGGAGGAGGAAGAGGAGGAGGAGGAGGATGAGGAAGAAGAATAAAAATTCAGCGGAGGTGGAGAGTGTGGAGAAGGTAAGAATATCTTATTATATATATATTTTTTTTTTTTCTTTTTCTTAAAAACATCTTATTCACGTTATAGTGCCGCGATGCGGCATTTGGACATAATGGCCTCAGAGGCGATAGTGGCAGCGACGGCAGCGGTGGCAGCGGCGGCTGCGGCAGCGGCGGAGGCAATGGCGGCGGCTGCGGCAGCGGCGGCGGCGGCGACAGCAGCGACGGCGGCGATGGTTCACAACAACGTATTGTGCGAAGTCCGCGACGGCATGTCATAAGCACTGATAGTTCCGGGGCCTTTTCGCGTCTTCCCCCTCCTATCCGCGAATACCAGTATCTCCCGCGACCCCCTTTAGACCCATGGTCCAGAATCCGCCTTGTTATACTACTTTCGCGACATTATCTAGCGAACAGCGTACAACAGATGATGATACGGCTATCGAACTGCTGATGAATGATTAGCGAAGCATGTATGGGCTCAATCGGTAAAATATCCTTTTGAAAAAGTACTAGCAATCGTACAGAGCACAAAACATTAGTATCTATAAAGAATATTCATACCGCATCTCCAAACCTAGTGGTCACAGATTTTACATGACTGACTGATTAACTGATTGAATCTCTATAACTATTTTTTTATTAAAAAGGACTGATTTATCGATTGACTGGCAATGACTGATCTATCGCTGAAATATTTTACGAGCACGAGTTGCATCGCGCTATTCATCCGGACATGTATTTCCGGACATGAAGAAAGTACTGCGCAGACAGAATCAAGTATACGTCAAATGTTTGGGATTCGATAGATCACACAATTTGTGAATACACGAAAAAAGAAATGTGATACAATTCATTCGATATAATTTTTGATTTGTATATATTTTTTTATACATATATGAGGTGTAAATTATAATTATAGTAATACATAATAGTAATATATAATATATATATAAATGTAAAAAAAGCATACATAAAGTGTAAATTAAAATAATAATACACATAAAGAATTAAAAAAAAAACAATATAAAATATATAATATATATATTACAAAGATATCCGCCAATGACCCTATGGTCTCCGTCGAGTCCGGTACGACATACCGTTTGGCATCATATGAATTCAGAGCGATTTTCGATTCGGAAATCGTGTATACCTTGTGTAGTATTGATCGTATACACGATTGTCGATGAGTCTTTTCATTCTCTTCATTCAAACAACGCACATACTCGTCGAACATTATTGTTCGCACTATGACATTATTCTTTACACCTTTCACCTTTTTAGTGTCCTTCTTGCTGTCCACTCTCACCGTCTATATATCTTCGCTCTGAGTCCAATCAAATTTGGTCATTAATACACCGTTGTTCTCGTCCTTCATCAGGCTGAGTTTTCTATTCGTAAGGAACATACCGTACACGTTATCCGCTGGATAACGCTCATGTCGAATCTATACCGCGAAGCAATGCCGCGTTTCATTGCTTCATACACATCGTCGCATTTTATGTGATAAATAAGACTGTCTGTGTCAGTATACATAATTTTGCATTTTTTGCAATATATAACATACTCGTGGTGAAATTCGTACAAATAGACTTTTGATATATCCAGTATGCACATACACACGTAAATCGGCTTGTTGAACTTCACCTCGAGTTTGCGCATTTCGACGGCGATCAAATTTTCCGCAAAGACGCTGGTGGCCGTGAAAATTCGGTTTCGCGATCATTGCCTCCGCGCCGTACCATCCGTCCCATTTTGTTATTAATTTTACATCGACCGTCCCATTTTGTTATTAATTTTACATCGACGCGCACATTCTCCATGATCTCTGAATATTGTTCATTAGTTTATACAATTTTTTTTTAAATCATTTTTCGCGCGCGTTCTTAATTGTGTATTGAGTTCAATGTAATCGCAGAGCCATGGAAACTGAGCGAATTATAGCACCGGTGGATCTTCATTATGCGAAGATCGTGATGAATACACTGCTACAGGTTGTGATAGGGGATGACGTACCGCTGCTTATCGTACAATATCGCTAGAAATTTACCTTTCCGTTTGCGGTTTTTTCGCTTATTGGGCAGAAAGCTAATGTGTTGGTCATATAGATGCTGCGGATACTCGAGATCGATCTGCACAATATATCCGCACAATATAACCAGTAGGTGAATCCAGCGCGCTCACGTCAAAGTTTGCAGCATCTTCGACCCATCGAAATGCAGAGGCAAAGGTTGACACATCATCCATCCGTACAGATGATTCACATCGTAGTACATCAAGTACGACAACAGTTTTGATGAATCGAACGAATGTATGTACTTGTTATTAACCTGCGCGTATCTGCTGGAACATTGACTGAGACCGCCGTGTATACCGCGATAACCATATCAATGTCGGTGTGCAATTCGAATCTTACGCGTGTATGTTTCAGCATGGCCCACATGATACCTGGCAATGTATAATGCGCGGGATCAAGACCGTAACTCGCGGCGCAACTATTGCAGAAATTTTCAAAAATGTCGGCTAATAACAAGACATCAGTTTTCAAACACAGATCACTGTATTCGCCGAGCGTTCGAATGGAGAATCGCTGCCAGACGTTCACGTCAGCGTAATCGCTCTTGGATACTGTATCGCCTGTCAACGAACTGAAAAATAATTCGCGCGGTAGTAAACGCGTGTCCTGCAATTTTTTGAGTCAATGTACTCTTACGGAAAGACACCTTTTCATGTAAGTAATTCAAATTCTTCATCTGATAATGTTGGAAATTCGGAACACAATTTTTTTACAATTTTTAATTTACCTTTGTCGAGATACGACGCCAATTTATCGAGACTTGTATTTAGAAATTTCAAAGAATCTTAATTTTATTTTTTTGAAAATTCTTTTTATTTTTGTCTTTGATACTATCAAAATGTTGTGAACGAAATATACTTTTCCTTTTTTATCGATAGTACATCTACATGTCCAACGCACGCGATAGCAATTCTCGTAGTTATAAAATGCGCGTCGTAGCCTGATAGATTACGAAATACAATTGGAATATAGAACGAATTTTTATAATTTACAATTTTTACAATTCGAATGTGTTAGATCGCGGTATCGCCCGAGAGATGGCAATGATCGCGAACTAGCGTATCATCCAGCGCGAATGGTTTCTTACAGATGTGACAACACGTCGCGCTACGTCGCTCCCATTGCTGTTTAGACAATGTTTCCATGGGCACGTTGTGGATACGATAATTTTCATGCGATGCGTCAAATCGTTGAATAGTCGCGCGAATAGCTATATAGTCTCCATTGCAAAGTGATACGACGATAATATCGTCGTACGCGCATCGCACATAGTAGCCTATGCTAAACGCTTTATGCTGTTGATACGCGTATGACGACGCGTCTTCCTCGGATTCCATCTTCCGTAGGACGCACTCTAGACGATGAACGGGAACTCGTTCCCGGTTATAGTTGCCGAATTCGAGCCACTCATCGGCAGTCGAATGGCACAATCGTTCATCTTATCACAGTCTTCGCTGTGGATCTCCAACTTCGCGCTCGAGCTGAAGTAATGAAGGCACTTGCAAATAATAGAGAAATCATTTTTTTATTTCTTTTTACCGCTTTTAAATATTGTTCTTTTATCAACTTTTCTTATTATACTTATCGGCTGCAAAAATATTTCCTGTTCTCGTTTCCAGTAATTTGTGATCTTACAAGGCGGGATAGAATTTTTATCCACGCAAAGTGTCTAATGTTACGTGAATCTTGTACAGAAGATTGATATGCTTGTCCCTCTTGAGCCAGTCGGTGAGCCAGTAGATGAAGAACTGCTTATCTTCGATGCTGTACACGTTGATCGATATGTTTCGAATTTCGGAATGTCTTTGAACGTTATCGGAAATTCGATATCCGCGAAATTCAACACTGTCATGTAATGCGGATGTGGTGATTTTCTATCCACATAACTTTTATCTGGGTATAAAGCGGCTATTACCGACAACGCGAAATACTATCCATCGAATGCACGTTGATCATCGCTCGTTTCATCATCGCTATTTCCTGCACTTCGAAGTAATATCTCACGCGCATTGGATTGTGCTTATTCACTTTCATTACCAAATTGAGAATTCGCGACAGTGCCCATCCGTCACGTATCTAAAACTCTTCGAGTGATGCTAAGATAGGCGACGACATGTCGCTTGTGCATTTGTGCATATCGGTGCATCGATATATTTTGCTGTTCTTTGTAATTATGCTCTTATTAGCACATTTATCCTTTGTCGCGAACTCGCCGTTGAATGCGGTGTTCACTTTTACACTATCATGTCTTTCTACAGTGTTTCGCACTCGCTCGAGCATTACATTGCCAGCGTCTTCTAAAAATCGTAGCGGCTCGATGTGACTAGAATTTATCACTGACCCTGTCAATATATGACTCTCTTTTGATCTCGCGCCATCGAAGTTTATATCCGGCACCCACATGCACGAGTCGTCCATGCATTGAATCCTTCAAACTCTCGAGTCTCGCGATATATGTGATTACTGATTGTCTCTTGCCGATCGATAATCGCGAGTGTTTGGCATGACTCTTCCAGATATTCCATCGTTCCCATGCGACGTACTCTTCTATGATATTCAATTGGGTTGCTTGCTCTATCAAATCACCCTCCATGTTATCGCTTGCATTGATTAATGACGCGATGTCTAAATCTTCTAATTTTATATACCTTTTACTTGGTCACATGACATTTGTATCACATTGATGATGTCACCGGTCGAACATGTTGTGACATGTCATACCATGTCGAATGTTCGAAAAATCTAATCACGTAACTGTAACCAGTATACTATTTAGCAATGTCGCATTTATAAATCAAATCGCATTGATAACGTCACCGCGAAATATGCTATGACATGTTGCGACATAACTTGTCGCGGCATGTCCTGAAAAATCTTTGATTACGCTATCTAATAAAGCCATCGATGCTTGCGAAATTGCAAATATCGCATTTCTTTGTTGTATTAAATTACATTGATGATGTCATCGCGAGACGCGTCAAATAACAAATACAATGCAGCGAACATCTAACGTAAGATTTATGATAAAAATTCAAATATTGAATGTGAATTATTAGTTAGATTATGAATAATAATATATGTATATATACATATATATATTTCATACACTATATCTATCTCTTTACTTCTCCGGCTAACAAGGCCATATATCCTTTCATTAAATGATAAGCAAAGGCGTCTGGGGAATGAATGGCAAGAACCAAAGTGTTTTTTAATATTTTTTGTTCGAAATTACATTATTGCTGGAGCATGTTTCTATATAAATGACTTATTTGAGTGCGTATGTGTTTTTCTACATACACGAACTTAGAATTTATGTAAGTAAATATGTGGACATTTTCTGAATTATGTTATCAAAAATCTTGTTATCGGGTTTCGAAAATTAACAATTTGGGATGTTCGGTTAATATAAGAATGTATCCACATATCTCTTCTCCCTTTTTCGTTAGCGCGAAAACGGTATCCTGAGAATTTATAGTGTAAATCACTTGATGTTATGTGTATTCGTGTTATCGGTTAGTACTTCTGCCAATTCGGTATAAAGTGCGCCAAAATTAAATTTACCACAAGACCCTAGCAAGGGTAATGGATTCCAAAAGATGTCTCCTCCTTCTATGTCTACACAGTGAGTAATAGCAAATTCGCAATATACCCCTGAAAGTAATACCTTATTTGAATTTAATCGTACTTTGGTTTCATAGTCTAGTAGCGTGAATGTATGGTCGCCAATACTATAACATCCGTCTATGTTTCATAAGGGTCGGAATATGTATCTCCGTTACATATCCTATCATTATCCACTTGGCTAAGGTAGCAGGGCGATAGACTATTTGATTTTAATCCATTTATATAAATGTGTTCCATTCGGAAATAACTGAAAATGTGTAAACGCTCGCACGCCTTGCAACTCGTTTCCTGTATAAATGTTTGCCATTCTGCACATCCAATGTATGGGAAATATATCACATTTTTTTATTGTTCTGTCGATTTCAATCTTACATTGAATTATTCTTAGATTATAGATTTGAATTCGTTAACTTGTATGAGTTGTATAAATTTTTGAGTTTTATTTTGTGGGGGAATGTCGCTCTTCATTAAGCAAAGACATTGTCTATTGGTTAATGACGATCCACAATCGTAGCCTATTATCTCGTAAGTTTCATGTACCCATTTTAATAATAATATTGTTGTTATCCGCTCAATCCGAAGATCCATCTGAAATTTTGATTGGCGACTATTATTATTTCATTAAGTCAGGAACTGATTTTATGTAAGAGATTCGTAATCTATTAAGATGTATATATAATTCGACTATTTTTCTTTATTTTGATTTTAACGTTATTTCGATTTAATTTTTCTAGTACTTCGTGAGGTCCTGTATACTGATCCCCGAATTTGGTTTTGATCCCTTTAACAAAAATACGTAATCGTCCGGTTTAAATAGTTGCGGGTTAATTTTCTTATCATAATTCGTTCGATGGAATTCGTGCAATTTTTCCAAATACTAGCTCGTAAAGAGTATGCTTAGTAGCTTCGTGAACACTAGTATTAAACATTGCTAATCCAATCCATCTGTCCCATTGTTTTGTTTACTTGCATATTATGCAATGTAATTAAATATTCTCCCAATGCATGATAAGATTTTTCCAACGATCCGTTCGATTGAGGGTGGAAAACAGCGAAATTTGCGAATTCTGAATAGCTTTGCAATTTTCTTCATTAACTCGCTAATAAAATTTCTTCCTTAGTCGGTCAATATTGCTTTTGATGCTCCTAATATACAGACGAATCTATCAACAAATGCTATTCGGCGATTTGCTCTGGTAAAGGTGTGCCCATGCAAAATTTAATTGATCTTGCAATGTTAATATATATTCGTTTCCCTCTCGGTTTTAGATAAGAATTCTAGCTCTAGGGATATCCATAGCTATCTTATCAAATGAAGATCCTGGCGTACTGGTAATCATTGGTTGTTTAGTTTTAACTCGTACTAATTTTTTCAATTGACACTGTAAGCATTGTTGTATATATTTTTGAACATCCAATTTTAAATTTTCCCAATGATAACTATGTTTTATTTCATTATAGGTTTTCGTGACGCCGTGATGACCTTCCGTAGGTAGGCAATGCATCTCTTCGATTATGACAGGACGAAGATCGTTAGGGGAGTATTTAACTAATTCGTTACATATAATTAGTTTACAATCGATTATTTCGGTGAGGAGTAATTGTAATAAGGATTTAATATTAATCCATGGTACATTATTAATATAGTCTGTTTTTGCAATGCTGAACGTTTCTAATTTTAGATTTATGATAATGTTTCTTAATTCTTTTATTGCTGTCATGATATGGTTTAAAGTCATCGTTGGCCCTTCATATTGTCTCTCGCTGACAGGCAAAATTACATGATAACCATTTGTATTTTATAGCTTTGGTTTGATCTAGGGTTAACATTCTTAGGTTCGAGATTCCATTTCTCACGAATAATTTTTGGGATCTGGAATCTAGCAGTTTTCCGTTGGTATCTACAAAATATGCTACATTATCCTTTCGTTAAAATAATAGTTCATGAAAGTCAATGATATTGTTTTTAACTATTTGATATTTATTAGTAGTCGGTCTCGGTTTTGTCTTCGATCTTTCATCTGCGTCCTCGTCTATTATTTCTTCTGAGTATCCTCTTTCGTCATCTTCAATATTGTTTCCTTTATCTGAGGGATCATTTTTGTTTCTCACTTCAAGAATTTTGTCGGTACATTTTTGTTTGCAGATTTTATTTGTTCAAGATTATTATTATTTGTTTGGTTTTGAGTTATCCTCCTATTGGAAAAATTGTGGACTGTCATTTCTCCTTCAGATTGTAATCCTATTGGTCCTTGTCCTTTTTCTAGCGGGTTCAAAATTAAATCTCTCGAAAGAGTTGTCATGAAGGATCCTCAATTTCTTCATCTGATAGATGAAGATGTAATCCTCGTCTTCCTCGTCGTCTGATTCTTCCAACATTTTTGAGATCGCTTCTGCATCTTTCGGATCATTAAGATTAAGGATTCTACCTTAAGGATGGCTAATTACCTTACAGATGGATTCTTCCAGATTAACAGGATTTCTAAAAAGTTTCATTAACATTTGTTTTGTTAGCTTTATATATTACATTATAATCACATTCTGCCAGTTTTAATCTCCAGCGGAGTATTCTTATGTTCGCGTTTTGCGCAATCTTAAACCAAAGCAAAGGTTTATGATCTGTGACTAAAGTAAATTTTCGTCCATATAGGTATGATCTGAAATGTTTAATACAATATATTATAGCTAAAGCTTCTTTCTCATAGATATTATATTTTAATTCGTTGTCGATTAAGGTTCGGGAAGCATATGCTATTGGCAGGTCTATGTTAATTTCTCCTTGTGACAAAATTCGTCCTATTGTGATTCCTAAGGCGCCGGTAGTTAAAATAAAAGGTCTAGAATATTACAATAGGCTCTTCGCATAATTTTTCTTTAAATGCTTCGAAAGACTCCTCCTGAATAAATGTCCATTCGAAATGTACGTCGTTTTTTTAACAAGATCGTCAAAGGTTTGACTAATCTTGAAAAGTCGGGTATAAATCTTCTGTAATATCCTGTTAATCCGAGAAATTGTTTAATGTTTTTTGGCGTTTTGCGTCTAGGAAATTTTCTCTAATTTTTTTTAATCGGGTTTGACTCCATTTTTACTGATTATATGTCCTAGGTAAGTCACTTCTAATTTCAAAAATTCATATTTATTATAGGTTGTAATTTTAAATCGGCCTTTAAGCGAAATCGTTCGATCAATAAGTCGTATTTCCGTTCGTATTCTTCCAAAATAGCAGCATAAATACAATATCGTCCATGTGTACGAATAATTCTTTTCCCTAATCCTGTTAAAACTAAATTAATCACTGGAAGGTATCACAGGAATGTTTTTTTAACCCGAAAGGCATTCGGTCAAATTCAACCGAAGATAATTATGAATGCTGTTTTATGGCTATGCGCAGGATTTATTTTGATGAAATCCAGAGGCTAAATCGCATCCTGAGAAGTATTTCGACCCGCCTTGATCTAGAATATCGATGATATTAGGAAGCTGATAAGCATCACCGATAGTTTTATCATTTAAAACTAAAATCAAAAAACTTAAATCATTCTCCAGCGTTTATTTCCCTTTGAGTCTTCCTTTTTCGACATGATCCAAATAGTTATGTTATACAGAGATTGAAAGGGTTTTATAATACCTCCTTTTAAGAGTTCTTCTATTTGTTTATTTACCTCTTCCTTATGTATTTATGGAAATCTGTACTGCCAAGTATTAATAGGCCGATGTCAGTATTTGATGTTATAATAGTTAGTTGTCGTTAACCCTTCTCCGGAAGAGAATATGAAATCTGTCTTGACTTTCAGTTACAAGTTTCATTACGTTTCTCTCTCTAAGATATTCAAATGTTCCCATAATAATTTTTTAATTTCGTCAAGATTATTTTCAATTTTCTTTATTGCTAAACACTCAGGCAGAATATCTTCCACGACTTTTGAGACTCTTGTTTTAATTTTTTCTTGTATTTAGACGTAAATTTATCTATCATTTCTTAGAACAGACGCAAGAATTTGTACAGATGCAAAGATTTTTGAAGACGATATATTCTCCCTCGATCTATAATTGTGTATTTGTTTTACATTTTCGTTAGGTATAATGAGAGGGGTTTCGTTTCTGTACCATTTTCTTTTATTCTAACACTTGCCAATTCAGAATTTTCGAGAGTGGAGCTTTTTTCTTTTGATTCTTTTAAATAATATGGAATTGTATCACATAATGAGGTTTGGTAGCTTTCTTCTTTGCAACCGACAGAGGTAGAATTCGACAGGGAAATTAGGAAACTTTTCCCTGAAATTCTAAAATTATTAATTGGGTTTCTAGGAGAGGTCTGGTACTTCCCCCTCCAGGAATTTCGGAATTATTTCGGATTTTCAGGAGAGATTTGGTAACTTCCCTCTACAGGGATTTTGGAATTAATGACCTTGAAGGAGATATGGAAGTCTTCTTCTCGATGAATATTTATAATAGAATATTTATAATATTAGGTGTACAACTTTGCTTCCGCCGTTTTTCTATAGATGGCTTTAGCAGTAAATGGTGGTCGAAATAAATAGATCATAGACGTCATACAATAAACTTGGACATCTGTCAACATAACCCCATAGAAACATTAGTCGATTTGTGTCTGCATCATAAAGTTATTCTCGATTGAA
>Ga0157363_1006110_pt1 | contig 11303 bp, 2 predicted proteins | sample AttsexASBM1_FD_111477 | JGI IMG/M metagenome (GOLD analysis project Ga0157363, IMG submission 111477) | Fungus gardens microbial communities from leaf cutter ant in Ribeirão Preto, State of São Paulo, Brazil - Atta sexdens ASBM1 | ecosystem: Host-associated > Fungi > Mycelium > Unclassified ...
CCTTTTTCCCGTAAAAATATGTATTAATTTTTACATTACGTAAAAACAAAATATATAAAGAAAAACATGTGTCGGTAGTTAACATGATTGCAATCTTCTAATTTAATCGGGTGAAAAAATTCGATTATTAGTTATTATATAAATGTAGTTAGTTTGAATTAGAATAAATGAAAAATATTATGAATTGTTAAAATGGCGGAATTGTTTAAATTTTTTAAAAAATAAACCATTGATTACAAAATTTTTTAATTTACTTGTATGAAAAAATAATTAGTTTATGAATATTGCAACAATCCTAAATCATCATGCAATAAACAGGCATGCATTTTACAATACTTTAAGTCGATAATTTCAATAGTTTCTGAAAAATCATGTCAACTGACTTTATATGATTTCTAATCTACGATTTCGAGAAAAATGTGTTTAAAATTTTAAATATAATTATTTGAATTACAATATAAAAAATGAAAGTTTATCTTTAAGTCACGATATCGGGACTATACAATAAGCTCTCTTTTAATTCAAAACATTCTTTTTCATTTTCTTTTTAAATTATTCATAATAGCTATACCTTCATAACAGCTATTGAGCGTGTTAACAAAATGTATTAAAAGATGTACACTACAATTTAAAATACCTATCTGTCTTTGTTATTTTGATGAATATTTATAACTTCTTTTAGGAACTTAGTTCTGAGATTCTCAGTATTAAAAAATAAAAAAAATTAATTTCTTTAAAGTTCTAAGAATGCCTTAAATAACAATGTTGCATGATAAAAAATAATTTGATATAAAATTATTACTTACTTATAATAATAACAATAATAATAATAATAATAATAATAATAAAATTGTAATTTATAATTATTGTAACACATTCTTTTAATCTATCATATTGAATTATAATTTCAACGCTGCTTTTAACAAAGATGGCGGCTAACCATGCATTACTTCTGCGACAAAAATGTATAAGCCACGAATTTGACAAGAAGAAAAAAAGAATAAAACCATATCGTGAATAAAAATTTTACCATGGTCCTCGTGTAAGCATCATTATCCGGCCAACACGCGTTGCGAAAATAATAATGGCGCGCTTTCACACTCGACATATGCGCATAAAAAAATCTATTATTAAAATTCATCGCCTTTACGAAGGTACTGGACTGACAACTTTATCTCAAACCCTACCAATATACATATAGAGGCTTCATGAATCTGACAACCGCATTAAAATCGCGCCATCCATATGTCATTGCAGTTCTAATCGCAGCTATTATCGTAACGGACACGTTCAACATTTCTACCCGTCGTATTTTTATTTCCCACCCTTCTCGAGATACCTCCCATTCTCTCCCGTTTGGCAATATTAAACCAGACGCTCAACTTTCAAAAAGGAAATTGGCACCATGATGCTTTTTCGCACTTACATTTACTGTTTGAGTTTACTGATGAGTATCGATGATGCATAGAAGAAATGGCGTTGATAGATTTATTTCTTTCTTGTTTTAGAAGAAAAATTTTATTATAGAAATTTTTAGAAAGTTTTCTTATTGAATCAGAGTAGTTTATTTAATTTTATTAACTCTTTTAAATTATAATGAAAAATATACTTTACAAAGAAATTATGTATCCTAAATAATATGAAAGAAATATTTAAATCAATGTAGTTTCATTATAAAATTCATGATAGTAATTATGTTTAAAATACTATTACATTTAAAATAAATAATTTAAATACTGAAATTAAATTAATTATAATTTTATATTTTAATTAAGATTTCAAACTTGATAGAAATTAACAATATACAACATATAAAATATTTACTAAAACACTTATAAAGAACACTAAATAATTCTTATTTTATACAATTAAATTATATGTGGTTTTATTATAAATTTAATAAGCGTAATAATAAAATAATAAACTGACAATTAACTTTTATTATATCTATTCTTATTATATAAAGATGTATTTTTAAATATTGAAAGATTTACCTAAAATATAGATATTTTTATGGTATTAAAGATAGCATTAGTGATAATGATATTATTTAAAAAAAGAAATGTTTTGAGAAGAAAACCAAGAAAGCAAGAGAGTTTAGTTCGGACGAAGAAAGGCACGAAGGGCGCCTTCATTCGCGAGATATCGAAGAGTACAACACACAATTTTCTCCGGACCACTAGCTCGCTACAAAAGATGTCTTCTGCTCCTGACAAGCATTCAGTAAAAACCCTCCTTTTCTCATGTGGTGAGGTACGGGGAAAACTCGTGCGGAATCGAAAGGACATCGGTCGCAAGATATATACGCTGCCACGATAGCATCCTTAGTATCCACAGACGAGGATACGCGACAATAGTGAGGACGCAACGACTTTTCCGTAGCCTTTGACAGTTCTAAGTTCTCAGGAGTACTGGGTGTTCCAGCAATATCGATGCAAACTTTTGATTTTAAACATTTGAAGAATATTTTAACTCGCATTCTGTATACTCAATTTAAGTATTTGGATTATATTGAAATATTTGCAGTATGAATGATATATATGCAGTATTGATGTAGCTGTGCGCCATTTTGCTATTGTTAATAATTTTTATTTTTTCTTCTTTTTATTTTTCAGCAACAAATTGTTATTTTAGTAATTAATCATAACCTAACAAATAGAAGAAATAATTTATTAATTTACAATTTTTTAAAAAATAAACAGGGCAATGTATTAAGAAGAATGTTAATGCACTATTAAAATTAATGTATTGACAAATTCGAATACAATATAAAAGTCTCAAACATTTCGATTCATACTGAATCATCCTCAATAGGTACTAAAACAATTTTTAATACATATAATCTCAAGTCAATGTTTGAAAAACTCTTGTATAGAAATTGTTTTGTATAAAGTGCATGTGATCTTCATATATGTTTGTCTATAAATGTTGAAAGAAGTTTGTTCACAATATACAAAGAAAAATGTAACAGTCTATGTTATTGAAATTTCAATTGTTTCTGTCTATCTGTCAACTTCCATCTCTTAATATAAATTTAAACTCATTAGTAATTATAAATTATTTTAGGATTATTTTAGGACTCTGTCTACTTTCATACATTGTCACATTTCTTTTCGTACATTGTATAGTAAGCGAAGCTCGTTCAACATTTATGAATATACATATCAGGATCAAGTGCATTTTATACAGGATAATTACTGAAAAAGAATTAATGTTTTTTTCAAACATTGATTTATGACTTTATGTATAAAAAGTTGTAACTCTTTACCTTCTGAGAATAGTTCAATCTGAACCGAAATCTTTGGCACTTTTATATTGTATTTGAATTTGTCATACATTAAATTTTAATAGTGCATTAACATCGTGCTCGACTTATTGCTCTTTTACTGCTTTTTGAAATTTTTAATTTTCTGAGACTTGAGATTCTTGTTTTGAATTTAAAAATTTTTTACTTGACATGGTCGAGGAAAGCTATTTTAAAGATTACTTATCATAAATTACTATACAAAGATTACTATATAAATTATTATACAAATTGAGTATAAGTTTGCGTAGTATATTTTATTTTTTTATATTATATATCATTTGCTTCAATTTTGAATTACTTTGTGTTCAGTTATAACAAAAACATATAAGGTAATCTAAAAAGTAAGTACTTAGAACGTTACTTTCTCAATCCTGAAAATTGATATATACAGACTGTAACTGAAATAACGCCCACATAATTTGGCTTAGCTTGGCTATAGCTATTCTTAATAAAAAAATTTAGGCAGAAAGTCCTCTACTATTTTTCAATTTTAGTAATATTTTCTTGGTCCCAATGAACAAAATGTTTAAAATCGACGTATAAAACAGCTTTAAGATATTTTTAAGAGTTCTTTAAGAAAAATCTTCAAAATATTTCACAAAGAATAGAAAGATATTTTAAAATTGTCTTATACATATTCGATTTTATCTGTTTATTTGGTAATATTTAAAAATTATAGATATTAAAAAACCTCGTCAACTATTGCAAAAATTGTGAAGTAGAAGACTTTTCGACTTATTTTTTTATTAGGAATAGCATGTATGATTAGTGGACGTTACTTCATTACACAATGTGTGTGTGTGTGTGTGTGTGTGTGTGTGCATTAATATTTTCTTAATATGTTCTACATTATTTATTTATTATTTTGCAGCATTTGTGTACTTCGATTTTCATTAGACACCCTATATATCATTCCTGCTTCATTTTATTTCTGTCTCTGTCACTGTATTTCTTTGGCTTTCATTCGCGTAGACTCCTCTGGAAAATTGCTGATCAAAATTTGAGCAATTTCTCAAATGGATTCTTTCTCGATGAGAAATCGAGCAGTCAATAAAAAGGCTACTCGATGCGCAAAATTTCTATCAGAACCACCATAGATGATGTTGCTTCAGTCCATAATTAATTTATTGTTAAAAAAAATAATGTATTCAGTTATCTTTTTAAATTAAGCATCTAAGTTTTTTATAATTAGATTTATCTTTTGAATGTTTCAGGTGTGCATTTATATAATGTTTAAAATGTATTTATTTATTATACTTATCTATTTATTTTATTGAGCAAAATAAAGTTTTTTTTTAATAAAAGATATTTTTTTAATATGCATATGAATTGTTTAAATATTAATTTATCAAAAGTTATCAAATATTAATTTATTTTTTTGATAAATATTAATTTATCAAAAAAAATTGTAAAGCTGGAAAACTCAAAATTTTCGAGTTTCATAATTAAATTTTGTATTATTATCATTATTGTTAAAGTTTATGGGCTAAATAAAAAAACATTCTTCAACAAAGATTATCTATCTTAAAAATACATATACATGAATTAATAATCAAAGTTTTTATATTTACAAAGTTTTTATATTGTCAGAATATTTTGTGAAGTTATAAAACTCATCATAAAATATTTTGCATTTTGTGAAATAATAAAAAAAAGACGAAGAGGAATAAAAGAACTTATAATAGTTTTACTGTTTGCAGGCAACGGAGCATACAGCCATTTTCTATCACGAGTTAGCTCGTTAGCGTTTAAACGTAATTGCATCACTCGTAACTACTGTATCCCGAGGGTGGTCGAACTGCCTTACGAAGTCGCGTGAGTCATTTTGATTGGATCCAGAAATTAAGGGTGGCAAAATGGCGACCATGAACGTGCTGATGAAAATGCCTTTGGCGATAAATCGACTCAATAATAGGATGGAATATTGTATATATTAATTTTATGTTTACCATGATGAAAGCTCTACATTACTTCTGTTACAGATATTTGTAAAATTAAAAATTAACATTCTTTACTAGATTTTTAATACTGTAATTTTATTAGAATTATTGCGGTTACGATAACTTGAATCGATTATAAAAATTTTAAATTTATTATTGAATATATTTAAGAGTTCATATAAAAAGTCAATTATAACATACATATTTTTATAAATTAATTATATATTATTCGTTTTATTTTTATTAAATCTATTTCATGTATCCGGAGGTAGTAGATACAATATGTTTGTAATTGTTTAATTATTTAATATATTGTACAATTATTTAGAATTTTGAAATCTTCTTATATATCATAAAAAATGTACTGTGCTAGATATAAAAAAATGTATTGTATACATAAATATTATATTGTATAAATTAATAAAAACATTTTTTCAATCTAATGGAAATGTATATAAGTGTAAAAATTGTTAATAATGTGTATAATATATTTTAAATAATAAAATATGTAACAAGAAATGTAAGTTTCTGACACTGACAAAGAAACTTTTTAATTGGAAATTTTTAATTAAAGATGAAAAATGAAAATTTAATATAAATTTCGTTGAATATTATCAATATAATTAATATCAACGATGATAAAAAAGATAAAAACTACGTAAATGTAGTGCTAGGTGTATCTGCAAGATACATATCTTGGTATTTTATTTCATTTCATTATTGACGTACTGAATCAGCTTTATCAAATTTATTATCAATTTTTGGCAAACGGCAATTTTATTTCGACACTCGGTCGCTTTGGTCACCCACCCTTTTAGATGAATGAAGTAGGGTAACTCCATTTCTCTCTCCAGTCGGCCGGAAGTCTTGCGCAAATGACTGTTCAACCATTTCCGCACGAGGAAGAAATCAAATGAACGCATGATGGATGTCGTAAGGGAAACCGAAGGGATCGATGAGGGTTTCAGGATAATGTGCTTAAAGATAGGTAGGTGCAAGGAAGAGGTAAAAGTCCTTCTCGGTACTCTTGATGCACCCTTTTGACAATTTTACAAAATGTTTCATTTTTTCCTTACCTTTTTTTTGTCGATTATCTATATAAAATGTTTATTTATATAAAATTGCGCTAAAAATCATGTTGCAAAATTGGAGATGTTGATGTTAGATCGGTCACAACGAGATTACGAAATTAATAAATTAAAATATTTATCTATTTTAGCTTCATGTTAAATTACTTTAAGTTCACTTGTGAATGTTTTAATTTCTAGATTTATATAATTTTGTGCACAATATTTGTCATAAGATAAAATAAAAGCGAAAATATTACATTATGTGCATTTGTAAAATAATGTAGATAAACAATTGTGTGCACAATAAGTTAATTTAAAATTAAAATTTAATTAAGTTAATATAAAATTTAAAGAAATACATATTTGTTTCTTCCTCTATTACAAACAGTATTATTTTTATAATTGAGAAAATTAAAATTAAAATACTGTGCTCCAAGAATAAATTATTAGTTTGTACTTGACTTCTGTAAACTGAAAAGAGGATTCAAGTTTGGAGTTGAAACGTTTGTAGTTAACTTTGTTGATATATTCCATTTGCTTATTATATTTTATCGCCTTATAAATATATTATTTACGCACCAGCCATAGTAATAATTTGTCCGATGAATGTATCTAATATTCGAATAAATAAATAAAAAATGAATGAAAATACTCATTTGAAAATACTCATTTACGTTTCTTTTTTATTCATTAAGAAACAAAATATTTTTTTCATTCCATTTGAATAAATATTTTTTAAATATGATTACGAATATTTTCATTTCGTATTCACTTTTACTCTGCATTTATGCTTGCAAGCCTACAAGAGAAAACAGAAATCTATAAAAATAATGACTACGATCATACCGTGCGCTTAGTCCGCGATTTATACGATGGGCGCCCTTGTTTAACTTATAGATTAAACAAAGACATTTTTATTGAGAATAAATAATATCTCGGAATTAATTAATGATCCACAGACCATAATGAACGTCGCGCCCAAGATATCCTAATAAAATATTTATAACATTACTGTCATATAACCGGAATTATATCGAAATATGTATGGCGCTCTATCAAATAAATAGATTTATAAATAAAAAATGTGTATCTTTCTAAAATATTTTTCAAAATTTTTAAGTTTCTTTTATAAAATGAATATTACAATGACAAAAATAAATAAAATTCATTTTTTTTACTTAAAATCATCAAAGTATCGGTTATAATTAAGAGATAAGGATTGCTTATTGAAGCTTTCTTTTTCAATTTATACTTTATTTGAATGAATATGAATACTCGCTAAACATTCAGTTTTTTGTGAATAAATATTTTGTGAAAACTCAAAATTTTGAATGAATATGTGATTCTTTTATGTGAAAATTTTGAATAAACACAATTTGGAACTCAATTATAAATTTTTTTATCAGGCATACTACATAATAATAATCACAGTGGTTCATATAAGCATTTCATTTCTTATATTAATATTTGAGAAAATTTTTGTATTTAATTATATTTTTTGTTCTTATTTAAACTGGAAATAAGGATTATAAATAATAACGTACCTAATGATAAAATTAATTAAGATATACTGTGCTTATCTTTGATATTTTTAATATTTATTTGCAAATTTGCATTTATTTGTGCAATAATTTGTGTAGATAATAATATATTTGCCATGTTTTTCCATGATCATCTCTGGTATTATAATATATCAATTTATTATGTACAATATAACCTTTAAAGATAAAAATATATAATATGGATTGAAAAAAAAAAGAAATAGAAATACATTCCACATGTGCAATAAAGGCATACCGTATCTTACCTCACACTTTAGTTTGATTTCCTCTGTGCCTTCGCTGGTGCAAATTATCAATTCTTTTCGGATTCCATAGATGTACCATTCTTGAGAATTCTCAACTATCGAGAGCTCCTAGGAGGATCTTCCTACGTTTCTTTGCTATCCCCTCTTCATGGAAGATATAGATCGCCATAAGAAGAGAACTAGAATGGAAATGGCCGATTCGCGTACACAGGTAAATAAGTACGCGTGTGAACGACACACGTGCACCTATGAAAGGGGGGTTGGTGTCAAGGGAGGAGAGTACCATGGACATAGATGGGAGAATGAGGGAAAGAAGTGGGAGGAGAGGAATACCATGAACGACAGCCCCAACCAGGAATATTCATATTCCTATTCCTGATGTTGGCACAGCCTGCGGGACAGACGTGTTCAGGGCCGTGACACTCCGCCCGCAGTGAAAAAAAAGAGTGAGTTGACAATGCAACTGGGGTTGCGATTTAAATGCACTCGGCGCCGATTGGCGGACTAGCGGGGTAGTGGGCGTGGCCCCGACGGTGCCTTATGATTTTATATGTAGCCTCTTGATAGCATAGCATTTCCCCTTCGCAGCCTCGCCACCGGTCCATCCATCCGCCAACGATGCTTCCCCCTAACCCCCTCTTTAGGTGTAAAATCCAACCGCCCTACCTCTCTCGCTTCTTCCTAGTCTTCTATGGCCCCCTTCCACTATTCGCTCTTTCGTCATGCGAATCCCTCGTTGCAGCCGCCTATACTCGGACGAATGCATAAAATGTATGTAACTGTGAGGAATCGCCTGCTTCAAATATGACGTACATAATAGATGCGGAAACGCCTGGCAGCCTGCGTTAGCTGTCAAGCGGTAAAGGTAGGGGGGAAAGAGCGATAGATAAAATGGACAAAAATATTTTTCCGACATATGCGTTCAGACACGTGCGCGCCTTTGCTGCACTCAGACTTTACTTGCGTCCGTTCTCGCTCGAGAGAAGAATGGGCGCAAGTAAAGTCTGAGTGTAGCAGTCCAGTCTTTCAGAATAAATATGCAAACTCCAAATTCGTTCTCGTGTCTGTCGTGTCCTCTTTGAAGCTATTAACGTGTAAATGCTTATCATATGAATTAATACGCTATAGTGGAGAATATTAGACGATTTACAGGGTGGTTGAGTGATTATGTGATTCGATGACGTGATTATATGTAGAAATTTGCACTTATTTTCATATGTAACACAAATTGTAACTAAACAGAATTGTAACAGAATTGCTAAAGAAACTAAAAAGCTTTCTATATTCTATATTAGTTATTATTATAATAGCGATAAAGTTTAAAAGTTTTCTCAAATAATATGTTAAAAAGTAGATTGATGCTACATAAACTTGTAAAGGAATTTTACACAAAATTTTACAATAATTGACTATATATAACAGAACAAATTAAATAAGAAAAATATTCTTGATTAAATAATAATAAATTATTAATTATTTGATTAATATAAATAATGCAAACAAAAAATAGCTTGTTACAGTTTTTTACTCCAAGAAATTTTGAAAATTTAAATTGAAAATTTAAATTTTTTAAGTAAAATCTGTATTGTGAATAATAGTAGTAGAAAATATTAGTATAAAGTAGTAGTATAAAGAATATTTATAGTTTTCGATAACTCGCAAAATAAATAAGCTTTTATCGAGAATGATAGCTGTATATATTTATCAGAAGCCGAAACGAAGGGTCTGCCTGGAATCTTTATCGAGTAATGAAGCAACAAAAGATTGATCGATCGAACACTCAATGAGAAAATGACATAATATCGTAATGGATTTCATGGTCGCGAAGCGGATGGACTCGGCTTTTTCTTCCTAATAGTTACAGCAATATGATCTCTCAACCGATATAATAATACAACGATCGAGTGGCTTGAACCATCGTGGCACGATGCAGATTGCAAGTTCAGAATTAATAAATATAGCGGGTAGCAAAGAACCCTCTCACTGTCCTTCCGTTTAGCTGCTTCAGCACATCAATATTCATAGAGAACCCAGTTGTGCTCGTGTGCTCGTGTGTCCAAAGTCATTGTCTCGATTCCTCTATGGCTGTGCATTTTGGTGTCTCTGTACTGTACCCGCGCCGACACGGTGTAATTGCATTTTTCAAAGTCTTCGAGCACACAAAGTATACAAACATATTTCCCGTCCTTATTCTGATTCAGAATATGATAAAAATGCTGGCCTGTCAAAAGGGAATCTTATAAAGGTAATTCTCAAGTGCTTTCAAAGATCATAGCCAAAGGATTTGTGTCTGACGGAAAGAAGTGTAAATGTACTTTTATATAATATTATGCTCAAATCATTTTTAGATTGATCGATGAACAGTTATGATTGAATTTTGACTACGTTCCCCGACATATTGCCAGTTTACCTACTGGCAATATACAAATCGAAACACGCGGTCTCTGTTGTGACATATGAATGAATGTCACAACTTAAGAACTAAATAATGTGCAGCTTATATTATTGAATATGTTTTCAATTTAAATTATTAAACGTACATACAATTTCGAATGTTTATACTATATATATATTAATAATATTCTGATAAATAATATACTTATGACATATATATATATATATATATATATATATATATATATACTTATTATTTAGAATATTTTGAGAAAATTGTGTCGTATTTAAATATTTTCTATTACAATAGTTTCTGTTCAATGACGCGAAGAAAATAATACTTTAGATTTAAATTATCACACACACTTTAGAAGCTGCGTTAAAACAATAATCTTGACTGCGTTTGTAATACATACACATTTACATTTTGTATCTTTACAGTCCTCTTTTTCTGCAAAAAAAGTAAAAGCAAAAGTAGCGTCATAAGTCTAAGTAGCATGCTTCTCCATGTATGACACTACACGCGTCGAGGCTACTAGAGTAGAAGTGGTACAAGATTCTCCAGGTTTGTTAGTAGAGTTAGCCTGTTGCATCTTCGATAGCTTCAGGCTACGCTGAAAAACTCCTGGCAAGGTGTAGTACACGCCAATACTGGGGGGGGGGGGGGAAAAAAAGGCGGAAAGGGCCGAAAGGGAACGGGGTCCCTTTTTTTTTCCCCCCGGGGCCCTTGGTGTTACCCACACTATCCCAGGTTTCTATCCGGGTTTTATTGGGGTTAACAAAAA